>Ga0102593_1000128_pt1 | contig 200648 bp, 206 predicted proteins | sample AraplaCol_mMS_r2_2_FD_76862 | JGI IMG/M metagenome (GOLD analysis project Ga0102593, IMG submission 76862) | Arabidopsis root microbial communities from North Carolina, USA - plate scrape MF_Col_mMS_r2 (SPADES assembly) (version 2) | ecosystem: Host-associated > Plants > Roots > Endosphere...
AACCTGTCGAGACACAGCAACCTGTCGAGACACAGCAACCTGTCGAGACACAGCAACCTGTCGAGACACAGCAACCTGTCGAGACACAGCAACCTGTCGAGACACAGGGACAAAACTCTTTGAAAGAACCGACCTCCATTTCTGAAAGACATGGAGGGCAAGCATCCCAGAACACCGAATTAGCTGATACGGATTTACATACCTCTGAGCCAAGCCTGCAGCAACCGACATTCACCGAGGAAATTGTGCCTGCTGACGCGAGTACTCTTCCCAAAAGGACCCTCGAGAACCACAAAGACGCGGAGAAGAAAGAATGACAAAAGATCACGCTGCAACAAAATGTCACACATAATCTGAATTTGGATCAGATTTCTACTTGAATGCTTTCCCCAGAATTTAAGCGGTGGTATCAAAAGACTTGCAATAGCACAACTAATGTAAATTTCCATCATATGATGTCAGTATTTGACTAAGAGGCTTGTACTGCATCTACACCTCGGTATTCAAAGTATTTGCACCACTCAGGGTCATTAATCAGATCATCCTTCAAGCTCTTCTCATAAGTAATAGAGATCTCCGGGCCTTCATCCGACTCAGGAGATGGGTCGCGCGATGGGTATATAATAATCACACCGTGAGTAATCTGATCAATCAAATGGCGATATGTCGCCGGTTTACCAAATCCAAAGTTTGCACTTGAAATATTCGCATCACGATGGTCTGTCTGAAGCACCGACATTGGTGGGAAAGAATCAATGCGGAGATTGAGTGAGCTCTTGTCTCGTACAGTAGCCACCACGTCCAATGTTGCGTCTAACACCTCCTGGGTCATGCTGTTGGTCATCTGACGGACATACGTAGCGAGCTTGGGAAGTGGCCACTCGCTGATAACCTCATTTGCCGTTGGCTGGGTCACTGGGGCTGTAATAGAGAGACTTGCGGACATAACATTCCGCTGGATACGAGGTGGTACCTTTGGACTATGCATTCGTCGTCGCATATCAATGGCTTCTGACCAGAAGAGAGGTTCCGAGAGGTTGGATTTAAATACTCGTGCTCTTAAGCGAGTGATGGTGCGCCATATGAACGCAGAGAATGCATCGTAAGTCGAGATCCAAACCTCATTTTCAGTTGGGTGTGCAAGCCTTTTCAATTCCGCTGCTTTGCTCTTCGGTAAATGGAATAGAAGCATTTCAGCTGGGATATGGTCGGAATGTTTTTCGGGCTTTGGGGGTCCTTCGACGCGTTTGTTCACCGGCACATCTGGTTTCGTAAGACGAGATAGATCTAGGCAGTTGATATCCCATGAAGGTCTAGGTGTCCGGTCCATAATTGAGAAACAATTTTCAGCAAGCTGATGAGTGAGGCCAGCCCAACCCATAACATCGTTCGAATAATGATGATGATGCATTATAAATACAAGGCCACCGCGGATGAAATTAGCCTTGTACGACGCGACAACAGGGTGATTTTCGGGACGGGCCTCCGGCTTTTCCCCGTATGTCATTGGGTGGACACTCCAACGTTTGATATCGCCGAGGATGGAGGTACGGTAATTGCCCTTGTGGATGTCGTCAAAAGATGGATAATCTGAGTTTTTCTCATCGTCGAGGGAGTCCACCCATTGAACATGAAAGCTCACCGTACTATCTCGCTTTTTGACAAAGGAATAGCCCTCATCGCTATCTTTTTCAATAGTACCGCAGAGATGTCTGGTCTGGCTGAGTGTCATCTCAAGACCTTGTTTAAGGACCTCAGCCACTAGTACTTTGTCGGCGTCGTCGATTTTGAGAAACAAGGCATAGTTATTATAAACACAAGGAGCAAGATAGTCCAGAGTCGAGAGCCTGAATCGCTCTTCTTCGGGGTCATTTTCCCAACCCAATGGGCGAAGTTCAAATACGGTTTGCTTGGGCATGATGGCATCTATCCTAGATTTGAGGGGCAACGTATAATTTTACAGATTGAAAAAGAATTAGGCACAAAAGAGTTATAGGTGTGACATGTATGGGTATAGCCCCCGCATTGCTAGCATATGGCCAAAACACCGATGATGATAACTAACCCCCTTCAGTACTGATTGACACGGTCTATGATCATCTAGTCCAGACTAATCCTGGGATTGGAAACATCTTATAGGATGTCTCATTAGTGGAGCTTTACTTAACGGGGTTGCCATTCCGTTGGTGGGTCAAATCTTGGTAGGACGTTGACACTTTTTACTAGATATTCACTTGTCAGTCTCGGTGGGAAGAGAGACGGAGCAAATAAACCGTGATCTGGAACTTGAATCTGCCTCCTTCTATATACTTCTGGTTCGAAATATAGAGAAGGGCCAATCAAGCAGATCGTAGCAATAGAGAAGGCCAACGATGTTTCAGCATCTTGAATGAGCTAAAAGTATTGTCTTACGTTTGGGTCGCAGACTAGTATGCATCAGTCAGCCTTGAACAAGGATTAGCTACGGTGCTCTCTATGTGACAGAAGCAATCAGCGCAGTATAATGGACACAAGTGTAGTTAGAAGAAACACTATTTTCATTACTTGGATGATTGTTTCTCCAACTCGAGATCAATCACTTTGATATCGGACTCTCACCTGATAGATAAATAAGATTACACCTTGACTAATCTGATCAATCGAATGCGATGTCACCGGTTTGCCGAACCCAAAGTTGGAATTTTGCTGAGGTTAGTATAAGTTCCATAGCTTTGGTATCTATTTTAGTACTCGGCTATGGTTAGGAATTTAACTCTGAACTCCAAGCGTCCTTAAATCTTTTCCAAGAACAAGACTAATAATTATTTTCAACTATAAAACATTCCGTGTTCTCTTTACTTTACAACCAGATTTCCACAAAAGAACTGTTCTATTATCTTCTCTACTATCACCTTCTGAAAATGTCTGAATTATCAAACGATCGTCTTCCGCCATACGAACCACACCATCGAAGCCAAGATAATATATTTATCGCCGTCATTCATAATGAAAAATCTTCCCGGGAACTGGTGCGAGCGAAAAATAGACGATCTGGCTCCTAAATTCGAAATGCTTTTCAATAGATCTTCTGGAGACTACGCCAGGCGCCCAAAAGGTTTGGACTATTTGCTTCAAGGGCACCAACTACTTGATGAAATGGCAAGTTTATTCAAAAAGAGTGCAAATCTACACAAGGAAAGGATATCACAGGGCCAGGATGAGGTCTATGTTGCCATGCGAAAGCTTTCTGATACCGAACTTGATTGCATTCTTGTTTCTCAAGAGAGTCCTGATAAGGCATAATGAAGAGGAGACATCATCATATTTGTATCTGCTTCTGTGATTTTTTTTTCATCTTTTTTCATCCCAATACCAAACCTCCACACCTTACTCTATGTTTCACCGTATTCTAAAACAGTGAGGAAATCTTTATTTTTCAATCCGCGGATCACCCTAGAGAGATAGGTAGCTCGATGAATTATGAGCACCAAGTACTAATGATGCAAGCGGGTAATACTCGTAGATATGCTTTTCCATGCTCTAAGTCTGCACGGGATTTTGCACCACCGGATATCTAGGGTAGTTGGGCTTGAAGACTTTCTGGCAGCGACTATTATACGCACCAGTCTTGCCTATCACAGTTTTCAACTCATGTCCCGGGACACCCACTCTTGCCAGAGGGCCATTGACAGGCCGGGCCTGCTCCCAGCCAGGTCCAGCAGCAGGATTCTTGATCCAAGCGACAAACCAGCGGTGGATATGATCTGCAAGCTGCTGTTCGTCCTCGGTGACACCCTCTAGCAGTGAGAAACACTCATTACCACCGTGGAAAAATGGCACTTCGCTACCATGCGAGGGTCCAAGATTGGGAATTGGCAGAACATTTGAGTATTTTCCAAACCAGCGATAGATCCAGGTGGGCTGCTTCGCTGCACGTAGGTCCACCAGTGCATCTGTTGCGCAAAGGAAGCGGGCATCGCCATAGGAGGAGCCACTCATAAGAGAGACAGAGGAATAATCATCCTTATGATAAGCAGAGATGAGTTCATCTGTAGGCACAAAGGCAAGGTCAGCGTCGAAAGTGTGAATCCAGGATGAGAAATTTGTGTTCTCGCTGCCATAGACGTAGCCAAATATCTCGCCTTCCTGGTCGGAATTTCCTACCAATAAAGGTAATGATTTTGGATAATGACCATTGAGAAAACGGTTGGTATAGTTGGAGAAGCGAGTGATGTTGTCTATTGAGGGTGCAAACCATGTATTTAAGGTCGAATTGAAAGAAGTCGTCTGGAATGCATATGTATCCGCCTCACGCAGACAATCGAGAGTGTAATTTTCGGTTGTACAGTTTAGAGAGACGCCAGAACTCAGCATTTCCTTGACTGTCTGCTTCAACGCAACACCTGCAGGTGCATAAGCAGGGCCTGACAGGGCGTTGGCAGACATTTCAACTGCACCCGCTAAGAAGGTTCTTGGATGATTCCAGAGATAGTGATCAACGTGAACTCCGCCAGAAGAATGTCCACCTAGTACGATGCGTGACTTATCACCACCAAACGCTACAGTATACGAGGTCAGCTTAATTCCAACGTACTAGGTTGGAAAAGAGACACTTACCCTCGATATTCTCATGAATCCACTCTAATGCCAACTCCACGTCCAGAATGCCAAAATTTTGAACTTCTCCCTGAAGTTCTGGTGCATTTGGCGAAGCATAAATGCTCTCCCGATAATTGATGCTGACATAAATCACGCCATTACGCGCGAAATTATATCCTTGCCATTGAGCATTACTGTTGCCGCCAGTGACCATGGCACCGCCATAGATATAGACGAACACAGGAAGACCTTTGCCCCGACGCGGAGTCCAGATATTGAGGTTCAGGCAGTCCTCGCTCTGGTTAGTGATTGCTGTGCCAGACATCACCTGGGCACATGAGGGCCCATAGGCACTCGCCTCGAAATGGCCATTTTGAAACGAAGTGATAGGCTGGGGAGCTTTCCAACGATTCTTGCCAGCTGTGGTCTCGGCGAATGGAATGCCTAGGAAAACACTAGTATCATTTTTGACAAAGCCCTTCACGACTCCCTGCTGAACAGCGACACTGGGCGAGGAAGATTTGTGTTGGTGGTATGCGGTGGGTTCTGCGAATACAGAAACCAACACTGTAGTCGTAAGGGTTAGCACCCATTGCAAGAGAACCATGATCCCAACTATTTTCAGGGCTTGGAATGGTCGTTGAAACGGAAGAGAAAAGTTCAAGTTTCAAATTTCAAGCCTTAGCGTGGTGACTAAATGAGACTAGCGCAAACGCTTATCATATCGAAATCAATCTTGAAGCTATACAAAAGGGCATTTCTTACTGTTTGAAATCGAAGACAATGAGACGATTTGCATTTTATAGCTTGTTCAAATTCATCCCCTGGTTTTATTGCGATTCAATATACCGCGTTCAATACACGCAATCGGTGCAGTAAACGAGTGTTGTTAGAAGAATGACTATTTTTACAACTACCTAATGATTCTAGGTAGAACCACTATTTTGCCCAAAATAGTGCGACATAATCAGGTGATTATGTCGATCATTGTTCCTCGAGATCGATATTACCTAAATGAGTATATATTTCCCATACTTCTATTACCTTGCATGATCAAAGTCTATTGAATTGTACCTGCGATATTCTGGTACCTACTTGGGTAGCTACTCTGTATTATGACTGATATTTCATAAGATGAGATTACAGAGAATTTGAACAATTTAATGAATTAAATCATCTATATTCGGAAAGATAATGATCAAAGCAATGAAAAAAAAAATGGTTCATCTAACGACACTCGTAGACTGCATCGATTGCGTCCACTGAATGCCGTAGGAACCTCTATTACGACAATAGTTTTAGCCACGAAAAAACTTTGGGATTAGTTGATTAGAATCCTTGATAAAATCTGCTTGTTATAACGTAAGTATCTTTCTGTATCCTTGGCTATCGGGTGAGAATCCGATATCAAAGTGATCAAACCACAAGATACAAAGATAAAAAAAGGCCGGGCAGAAGCCCGATTACTCGAGAATCTGCTTATATACTCTTGAATTTCCATCAATTATAGCGTCTGAAACACCCTTTTAGACAGTTCTCTTCCATCCCTGGAAGGCTTCCCCGCAACAAAATATACGCTCGGACACAAAGCTACGGGCGATCTTCCATTGGTTATCTATATACATCCATCGAATGCATCCGAGGTAGAGAGCATATCCGAGGAGTCCGTTCGGCCATTTCTCAAATTTATTTGGTTCCAGTCTCTTACATACGACATAATGCGGATAACCGATATAACAGTGTTCGGCTATAAAGCTAAATATAACTATGGCGTCTACACGATGTCAGGCGGACGATACAATGACGGCGAGCGATCAATCGTTGTCAGAATCCGAACAGACAGCAATATTGAGGGCTGGTCCGAGAATGCACCCCCGGGAAGTGACTACTTGCCCAGTTCATTCACGTGAGAGATCGCCGCATTGAAAGAGATTGGCCCGAAGATTATCGGTCTTGATCCTCGGTCTCCTGCCTTGATCAACGCAGTGATGGATCGAGCAATGATGTCGGGTATGGCAGCCAAATCCGTCATTGATATTGCTTGCTGGGGTATACTAGGCAAATCCGTAAATTTGCCGACACATGTTCTCCTGGGTGGTTGTCTAACTGAGGAATGTCCTGCGTTTTCAGTCATCGGGTTTGGAGAGTTACCGAACGCTGTTCAGAAGGCCAAAGCCGAGCTTGATAAAGGGGTGATAGCTATGCAGCTTAAAGTCGAAGATGATCCTTTGATTGAAGCTCGGAGGGTCAAAACCATCTGAGAGGTTCTTCCGGAAAGTGTGAAGGTTTGGGTTGCCAGTTGGAACCTCGACCAGGCTCTTGTATTCGCCCGTGCTTTAGGCCAGGAGATTACCATCCCCATTGGACAGCCCTGCCGATCTCGTTCAGACTCTGCGGAGATAGGCCGTCGTACGGGCTTACCGATTATTCTCGATGAATGTGTCTTCACAATGGCCGACCTTGTGGCCGCACACGCAGCAGGAGTCACCGGGGTAAATATCAAGCTTTCGCGCGTTGGGGGTCTCACGAAGGCCCGTATTCTCCGAGATGCTGCCGTCAGCCTTGAAATGATGGTCAATGTCGATGATACCTGGAGTTGCGCTCTAACAGCAGCACAGAACCTCCAGTTAGCCGCCTCGACGCGTTCTGATCGACTGCGCGCTGTCGACCTTTTCGCCGAATGGACGAATCCACTGATCTCGGAAATTCCCCGGATGAAATCGAACGGTCGCATTAGCCCGGTCTCTTTACCCGGTAATGGATTCGGGCCTGTCAATGTCGAATATTTGGGTGAGCCACTATTTCAGATCACTGGATAAGCCAAAAGGATGAATAACATGGCAATCAAAAGACCGCTTTGAGAGATTGGGATAGTGTTCAAATGGTACATAGTAGGCAAAAGTAGATGAATGCAATATTCCAAATTGGACAAACGCCTCCGTCTAAATGGCATCATCTCAAAGAATATGATAATATACATGATTTGTCGGGGTATCACAAGATGTATGGGAATGGATAGTAAAACAAGAGTAACATGAAGAAAAAGGAGAAGAGAAACAAGTGAAGATAAGATGGCATAAATCATGAAGGGACGCCCTCATACTCCCAGCCCTCAATAACACGCTTCCGACGTCGCGAGTTGCGGCGGTTGGCATTGCATTTGATGAATACCGTCAACGCGGTGATGAGGAGAATAATTACTGCAGTGACTACAGCGACGAGTACAGTCTTGCGCTCGATCTGCTGTGGATTGGCCGCGTATGGACAGATGGCATCAGAGCCACCGGAGACCCAGCATGCAGTCACATCAATCGAATTGAAATTGATGTATACTTCACGGCTAGTCAAATTTGTCGAGGCCGGGTCAATGACGGATTTATCTTGAGCAATGAGGTACTCGTAAAGATAATGATTCTCTAAGCCAGTGCGAGGTACCGCAAATGAAGAGCCGGATGGACAACCATCTCCGACATTCTTGTACTCCGCAACATCACTTGACAAGGCCCAACTAAAAGGTGATTTGCCAACTCGGCAGGCTGCGCGGCGCTCCTCGGTGCAGTTGGTAGCGCGCCAACGCCCACCCAAAGAGAGGTCTGTTACCGCGCATCGGTTGAATGGAGCTTGATCGTTTGTACCGCCGCCGGTGTCAGCACCTTCGGGCTCACCAATTGCCCATGCCCAGCCAGTTGAAAGAGACACATTACGGTAATGGTCGACGTCTTCATCTGCTGTTTTGCCAAAGAGTGTGGTATTGAGTATCGGGGCCATGCCGCAACCCGTCATATCGGAAACAAGATTGGTTAGCGATCCCATTATATCCTCCTCAGAAAGACCTTTCGGGCTAGAAATTCCATTCGATATGGCCCACGATGTATTAACTTGAGACACCTCTGTGGCATTGGGTTTATAAAAGCATCCCGATTCCAGGGTGCCATTGACAGTAGCCGAGACTTTGACTTCAGAGGAGATATACCCCGGGAGAAAAACTGCACCCTCATCTTTCGTCAAGTCATAGTCGGCCAGTTGTGGTTCTACCGAGCCATATTCCATAATAATACGATCTGATTTCGCAAGTTGTATGTATTTCGCCGATGGCCAGCCATCCGGTGTACTCTGATCGCCTGACGGATTCTCATGGGTGGTGAAGTATTCCGTGATAGGCATGTAACTTTCTTCTACTTGATACCAAGAGTTGTTCAAATTCATGCGATCTTCGGCCAACTGCGCCGGGCTGTAGAGATAGTCACTAAGTTCTGAATCAAAAAGGGCACCAACTCTTTCGACAACAGAGTTGGGCAAATCACCTCCTGTCACTTTCGCCGGTGGTTTCGTCGGGTTGGAATCAGAAGCAGCCACATGGAGGTTGAGGGTGAGATAGGTGGTGTAGACGAGTAGGTTGCGCTTTGTGTCCTCAAAATATCCCTTCAATATTTGCGAAATCATATCAATATCCAGATCATCCGTACAACGGTACTGGCCGAATTTGTAGACCGTGTCCCCGTCGGAATCAGTATATGCTGTAATGGTCGCTGGCTCCGCGGCGGCAGTGGATGAGACGACATCACTCGTTGTTACAGTGGATGTCGCTGAGGTTTCTGCGGTTGTTGTCGAAGTCACTTCGGAAACATACACATCTGCGCTGGTGGGAACTGTGACAGGACAAAACGACCATGACCGGCGATCCACGGACCAGTATAGATCGAGGACTAGTCGCCGGAATCCAACAGCTAAAAGATTGGAAATACAATCGGTCGCCTTATCTCGAGTATATAAACCATTTCCAAAACAAGCAGAGGACAATGCCACGCCGGGATTCGTAACGAAATTGATTGGGATTTGACCTGCGACGTCACGTTCACTCTATACACGAGTCAATGGCCGTTCAGATCGAATGAAGTCATATATGTAATAAGAACCCACTAATAAGACAGCCACCCAAGTCGCATCATCAACAGTCGCCCCTGGGTTGTAAGTAGCCGACATGATCAAACATGGCGTCGAGTTGAGAAAAGTCGAGAAGTGGAAGAAGAAGTGAAGGAGTTCGCGCGGGGAGGAAAAGAAGGGCAAGTCAGTCGCTGATCACCTGAGTCGATCTGGCCTCAACTTGGGACTTCTTTTCTTTTTTGTATCTTTTCCAACTTCATCTTCAACTCCACCTCCCCTTTCATTCTCCCCCCAAATATCTCCTCGACTTGATTCGACCAACTCGAAGTTCTTTCATTCCTTTGTTCTCAATTTCTCCCCTTTTCTTCCAAACTTCGTTCAACAAAGATGGCCGCGCCGGGCCAACCCAACCCCCAGCAAATGGCGGCCATGCAACAACAGTTCGCCGCTGAAGCCGCCAAACGAGGAATGACACCGGAACAATTCGCTCAAAAACAACGAGAACAACTCACGGCAGATGCAGCAAAGCTCGGATTGACTCCCGAGCAATACGTGGCGCAGTTACGGATGCGAGCTCTGCAGGCGCATCAGAAGCAGATGGAAGCACAACAACAAGGTCAAGCTTCTGAGCAGGGCGAGCAACAGGAACAGCAGGGTCAGGGTCAATCAGCTGCGCCTCAGCAACAGCCTCAACAGCAGACACATCAAGTTCCCGTGCAACCGGGTCAACCAGCGGACCCCAAGGCCCTGGCCGTGGCCAACTTCCTGCGGTCGCAGAACCTGAAGCCGCGCACATGTATTCTTGATGGACAGCGCAAGGATATGTTCAAGGGTAAGCTATATATCAGTACATCCAAGGAAAAAGACAGTTTACCCCAGAAATATTCACTTACACCACACCCCTTCTCAGTCAAGCGAGCTATCCGCGCCATCGAATCCCCCGCCTACGCTAAAGCCGCCGCAAAGAAGAACTCCCTTCTCCCCCCTGTTACGGATCGTGCCTCTGCTGAGAATGTGTTTAAACTTCTGCCCCTCTCACTACTCGCTCTCCGCGTGAGCAAAGTCGATCCACATGCCGGCCACAACCATGCCAAACCCAAGAACCGGACCAAGGGTCTGTGGACCGTTAAGATCGAACAACACCAGGAGACGGATCCAATGATGCACTACGTTTGGCTGTACGATGGACCCCAATGGAAGCAGAGAGCTCTTGCCGCGGCCGTGGTGGCGGGTATCTTCGCTGTTGTGTTGTTCCCCCTGTGGCCTATGGTGATGCGTCAGGGTGTGTGGTATCTTAGTGTGGGTATGATGGGACTGCTGGGACTTTTCTTCGCCATGTCCATCTTCCGTCTAATCTTATTCTGCATCACTGTATTCGCTGTTCCACCCGGTCTCTGGCTATACCCCAATTTGTTCGAGGACGTGGGCTTTTTCGACAGTTTCAAGCCTCTTTGGGGCTGGCAAGAGGTATGTTTTACCCCCTCTTTCTCATAGTCTTCTTGAATTCTCGTACTAACTGCCATCTAGAACAAGAAGAAAAAGAGCAAGAAGGTCAAGGCCGAGACTGCTCAGACTGCTCCAGCAGGCGAGACTGCCCCTTCAGCAAGCACTACTTCCGCCGAGCCCACATCGACCTCAGGCTCGACGCCCGTTAAGCGAGATCTCACAGCTCGCGTTGAAGAAGTAGAAGAGTGAAAGGCACATCCAGTAAGGATTGAACGAAGCTGAAGTATTCGCCAGGAAAGAGCTTATATATGGCTCATTTCCATCAATTTTTTTTTTAAAAAAAATTATCGTCATTGCGTGTAGTGTCATTCTCATGAACCTCATTTCCCTTGCGGCGTTTTAATATTATGTACTTGATGGCTTGACAATAATCGGTATTCGTGAAAAGGACTTATTGTTGAATCCACTCTATCTACAATCACAGTCCGATTTTCAATGATCTCAATATAGTATGATACTAGTGCAGTAAGTAGTCTACTTGAGTTCTGCTTAAGAAAGGAAGTATAGAGACACATTCAAGTAAAATAAATGAGTACATTCAGCATTTTATTTGAACAGTCAAGAAACGGGGTATAGGGTATATATAATAAGACAGTATTCCAAAGAAGACAGTGTCAGTTTGCGATGATATCTGGCTGAACTGAATGGTATCAAAGCCAGACAACTAACAGATCAATCACCAAGAAAAGTACAAGAATGAAATGAAATCCCGGCAAATGGGTTCAAGTAGATTTTATATTGGCTGCATATGCATGCGATGACTTGCTCGGGTATATTTGTCGCTGAATGCAGATGCGCGGTCGTAAAACAGTCAATATAGGTGAAGTGAAGTATAGTCTGCTATCGACGGATATGCAAGAGTTGATGGAGGGATTATAAGTATTATTTTTCAGGGTATAATGCAAATGCCGATTGTGTCAGTCGAAATGAAAACAAGGTCATGTGTCGAAGCGCGTCGCGATCTCTTAAAAAATGCGAGATTTTCGAGCAGCTGTCTTGGGGGTAGGGGCCTCGGGTATGCCACTCTTTGGTTTATCCGTGACTTGGTCCTGGGCTTTCTGTGATTGGTAAAATCGGTTGACGGGTGATTGTTTCGTAATAGACGGTGCAAGTGCAGGTGCAGGTGCAGGAGGTGACTTCGGGACTGGAGGCGATTTGGGAACTGAGGGCGACTTGGCGATGTTGGCCGCTGGTGGAAGTTTTGGTAAGGGGCAATTCGGCGGCGGTGCAGCTGGAGGGCCGACAGCCAGACCAGGCATACTTCTTCGTCGAGACATGCTTTGCGCCAACTGGGTGTCTACATGCATTGGTGGCACTCGGTTGCGAGGCGTCAATGCCGGGGCTGGCTGCGATGGTGGGGGTGCCAATGGTTGAAGATCTGGCTTGAGGCTTGGGTCTATTGGGGGCACAACAGGGGCTTGTGGTTCACCCGTCATTTGAATTCCGAGTCCGGTCCGTCCAACCAAGCTCAAAGGGCGAGATGGTGGAGGGCTAGTCTCAGAAGGCACACTGGCCCGCGGAACACGAGAGAAATTAGGTGCAGGCTGTGCCCGCGCCATTCTCGATAGAAGATCCTCGGAATTGTAGGTTCGTAGTACTCGTCCATTGCTATCTCGCGGCATTGGAACAGGTTCGGACGAGTCTGTATGGCGAGAGCTTGCAACGCTATAAGTGGGCGATTGAGGAGGCGAGGAGACGGTTGAGATAGTCAAGTCGCTAATACTCTCGCCCCGTCGAAGAGCACTGGCACCAGACGGCAGCGGAGGGACTTGGCTAGAAGGAATTGATCCCTGCTTCGGTACGAACTTTTTGCTAAATGAGGGTACGCTGAAATTCGGGGCAGGCGGAGACGCGCTGCGTGCAAACGTCTCTGGTACATTAGACGTGGGTTGCTTGGCCGATACAGGTTCTGTATGGGAGTTCGAGATCGACGTTGATATAGAAGCCGAGGCCGAAGCTGTAGCAGGTGGCGATGAGAGAGGCGTTGCGAAGAAAGACCGGCGTTTCGCCCCTGTACTGGAATTAGGTGGACTGAGACCGATCATCTCATCAACCTCCCTAAGTACAGAGTCCGGCACCCCGTAAGGATTGTTGATTGCGTCAGACTCGAGCTGTGGCAGGGCTGGAGTATTGAAAGTTGAAAAGGCTCCGGCAGAAGCATCAGCATTCATGGGAGGCGTAGCCTCCGTCCTGCCAGTCGACGAGGATCCCGCACGAGAATCGATAATGGAACGACGATTATCAGAAACGTAGGAGCTTCTTCTGGACTGCAAAGTCATACCACCAACGGATTGGCCATCGTCGTCGTCTTCTGCTGGTAAGCGCAGAGTTTGTGGTTGAAGAAAGAGACTGGAAATGCGATTTGGGTCTTTCTTCACCATCTGCCGGACGCTGGCTTTCGAACGAAGTTGTGGCTCGACCTCGTCCTCTGAATGCTTCTCCGTAACAAATTTAGGTCCCCCTCGAGCCTCCACCTCAGCTCGAATAGCCATCAGCCAGGAAATCATCGAGTCCGGGTTTTCAAAGACCATCAGAAAGCTTTGTGCTAATAATCTTCGCGTGTTCGTTCGGTGAAACCCAAAACGCGAGCCGAGCCGAGGTTTAGGAGGTTCGGCTACAGCGATAGTCTCGGCAGCTGGGTTTTGAGAGATCTGAACAACCCAGTGTTTCCCTGGGATGGCATCGCTGGCGAAAGCCACTGAGTGCGGTCCCAATTGGAGCATTTTCTCGGGCAATCGATCGTGTTTGCCATCTCCGGCGTACTGAAGGATGAATCCCGCTGTAGCGAGTACATAGATCTTCTTGGTCCATTCGACTTTGTTGATTGTCCCAGAAAGTGTCCGCATATGTTTGCGTTCCCGCTGTTCCTTCTTTCTGGAATCCTGAGCGGATTTTCCTACACGGCCATCCTCTCCAGTACCCTTTCCTGATGTCGCATGTAGTCGCAAAATCGAGTCCGCCGACATAGCGGGCGCGGAGAGACAATCATGTTTGGTAGATTGGGGATATGCTTGGAACAGTGGTGGGGGTTTCCATCCATACTGGTCCTGGGAGGTTTTTGGCTCCGGGGGAGGTGGTCGACCTGTCTTCAATGTATTTCGTGCCCGTGGTGTGGTCGGGGAGGTGAGGGTTGTAGTCGTGGACATCGTCGTGTGAGGGGTCTCAAGATCAGGCGACATTAATGTTTCATCTATCGTCGCAGTCTGTGAGGTGATCTCCGTGGGAGATACCATGTTTTCTTCAATTTCATTTAGCTTGCTCTCGGGAGCGACAGCAGCACGCGAGGTCTTGTCGCGGCCACCAAATATACTTCGCAGACTTGATTTTGATGATTGGCGCTTCACGGGGCTCTGGAGAGGAACCGGTCCGTCGATTCCATTAGCAGTGGGATCAGTAGGTCGAGGACGCTGGAGTCGCGGGGTTTGAGGCTTGGGCTGCTGTGATTGCGATTGCGATTGCGACTCCGACTCCGACTGCGACTGGTCTTGTTGCTGCACGGCCGGGCGACTGAAATTTGTTTGAAGTGGTGCAAGACGATGTCCCCTCCGTTCGCCAAAAGAAGGCAGGGTCAGGTCTCGCGAAATCGAGGACATTGTCTCGCCTCGGGTTCAGTCTTGACGCGGGCCGTTTCAACACAACATGACCGAGCAGATGCAGGAAAAGGAGGGCCGAATTTCAGGAGGGAAAGGATCGTCACATCCGAACGTGTTGAATCTGCACGGCCGAGTTGGCCTCACGAATTGTCGTATCGAATGAGCAATTCGGGAAATGCCGAGAAAAGAAAATTGGGGAGAGTGGTTGTAGATCGAGAGTGAAGAGATGGTTTCAGATTGAAGCAAAGAGAGAAAAAGAGAGTTCCGCAAGTTCAGGAGAAGAAGGGAAGAAGTGGGGGGATCTACAAGTTGATGGGAGGTGCATGAATTTGAGGCCACTAAATTTGGGGGCCCCTGGGAATCGCTCGGCCTTGATTTCGTCTCTTCTCTCCAATCTCCACCATTTGCATCTCGCTAAGATTCCTGCGCGTTCCAGGCTCAGTCTCAGGATTGAGTGGAGCGAGCGTTGGAGCTTGGACTTGGAATCCCAGAATTGGTTGATTTATCTTGGCTTGTCCTGTCCTGCGCTGTGTTGCCAACCGCTAGGTAGATGGGCCACATTTTAATCCTTGGCCTGACTCGACTGCGCCCAGAAGACCAGCTCCATTGTCACAATGACGGGCCATGGAAATGTCCTTGTGGGTGAGGCCGCGCGGGTGATGAGTAGTCCAGTGAACATCGACGGAGCCAAACCGCTAAAACCATGAATTAGTAACTCGTAGTTCCGATCAATTACAGATCTATTTTTTTCTTCTTTGTTTACTGGGGCTGATGCTTACTATAGTCATAGTGGGGTGATGTTTCTTTGTTGAACTTTCGGAGGCAATCAAGTTGACAAAGGACTAAGTAAATGTAAGCAATACTCCACAAGAGAATATCGAATTGTCCAGACAAACGTACCACTGCTTTGAAATAACTCTTAAAATGAAACGTTTTGGTGACGCCCATACCATCGGCGTCCAGCGCCCAGCCCTGTTGCTGAAGTGTCTCGGTGTCGGGGCCGAGCTGCTGCGGGTCTTCGCCCTCGGCGAAACGCGGTGCAGGTACAGAAGAGGCCATTCGGAGAGGGTGAAATGGGGCAACAAAGAACAATCGAGAGTGGCAAGAAGTACGAGCAACTGAAGGCCGCGAGAGACCGCGGGAAATTGGTAAACGAAGGAAGCTCATGGTTGGGAAGAGAAAAGTTATCAAATTTGATGTTGAAGGGAACTTCGTTGCGGAAGTCACGGGATATTTGATGACGCACAGACCAGGCGGAGTGCAGCAGCATATATACAATATAGAGTATAGAATAGTATAGTATAGTATAGAAGATAGTATTAGAATATGAATTAGAATAGATAGTATAGACATCGGAAGCTCGCATATGGTGGAACTGGACCCATTATTGCGGTGTGTGGGTGTACATTGAAGTCTACTCATGCAAGTGCGGCAGCACAGGTACCACAAGGATATGTAGTTCTGGTAGACACTATGAGTAGATAGCAGCAGTACTACAACCGTTACTGCCACTACTAGCCGTAACAGTATCATGCCATTCAATTAGTACTAGCGATAGAAATGTTACAAACAATTCTCAATACGGATCTACTTTACAAGTAGATACACTCCAATTGCATCGGCTACACTCTTCATCCTAAACGACCCGAGCAGAGGCTATTGGGCGCCACAACCCCCGAACCAAATTCCAAGATACGCTCAAAGCTACACAGTGGCTGCTGGTTCCTGAATTACTATCTTTGGAAAGACTCTACAATTTACTGATATAGGTATGTACCATTAGGATAGGGTAACCCCGGGTAGTCAATAGTTCAACCCTCTTTAGTGTGTGTACTCGTACTACCGGAAGCGGAAATCTCAAGATGCTACTCTATACTGGTGTATCATTGATAGACCCACCGGATCCATGAACAAGAGTATATTACGGTGTAATAGGGTATTGTAAGCCGACAGCACATTTGTATGAATTAGAGATATGGGATTACGAAGAATATCCATCGGGTAGAGCACATGATTCGTCACTAATTACGTCTTTCGCAGAGTAAAAGCCTGGCTCGCTGAGCGTACATGACATCTGGATCGTGCATGGCCTTATGCAGCTGTCAAAGTAAGAAAAAAAAAACAGGTAGCCGACCATCTCTTGATGAGACCGTGTCTTCTTAAAACAGGTATCATGCCCAAGAGTACCACAGGGAAAGGTAAATAATAATTAAGAGTCCACCACGTCCAGCGCATGGATCCATGCGATTCAAGACATACAGAGAGAAAAGAAGATACAAAATTATCAGTAAATCCTCCCACGGAATTCGAAAATACCCAATTGATCATGACTTTCGCCAATGCCATCGTAGGACTCGTACAAGAGTTGATACAACAGTCAATTGGACAGCCAAAAACAGCCCCGAGAGCTAAACTGACAGATTACAGAAGCAAATCATGCGGCAAGACTGTTGCGGCGTGAGTTGGCACGCGAGTTCACTCGGGAGTTTGCCCGAGAGTTGACTCGCGAGCCAGGACGGCTGCCTCGAATGCGGAGGTCCTGCTGGGAACGCGCGTAGGAGTTTGCCCGGGAGGCCTCTGGGACCTTGGATGCTCGTCGGCTCTGAATGTTCATGTCCAGATCGTGACGAGCCTCGGAGAGTCGCTGGGCGAAGGGGGAACGCTTGCGGAGAACTGGGCCCTTCCAGTAGATGATGTAGACGGCAACAACCAGTGGTACCGAGATACAGACTGTGAATCAGTTAGTTAGGAGCTCTGGGGCAAGTAAAAAGGTCGAAATTGAGATACTTACAGAGAATCGTGGAGGCATATTCGAGATGACGCTCGCCACCAATGTCTACAGTGAGATATTGTGTTAGCTGGGTGATAAATATAGTACAATTCGGCGGAATAAACTCACTCTCGAAGAAAGGTGTTGCGGGGATAGTCAGAACACCAGCAAGGAAGTCACGAGCCCATCCATTTCCACCGGTAGCAGAAGCAGAGTATGGACCATAAGCACAGATCATATAGTCAATAGTAGCCATGTAAATGGCGTAGTTGGCAATACCAATAATGGCAGCGAAGATCATAGATCCGATCCAGTGGCACTGAGGCAGGCTGGTCCAAGCGAAGCCAATCAGGCCGATAGGCAGGCAAGGTGCTGTATAGAGCAACCACCAGAGGCGAGATTCGTATTGTGCTCGCTCGCTATCGGGGTTGTCGCGGCGTTCAGCAGTATTGCGGCGGATAATAGGGAACCACGAGATCCAAGCAATGAAGTAACCAATGACAATGGGTATGAAGGCCAGGCCCTTCTCCCAGGTGTTGAAACCCCACTGGCCATAGACAAGAGCCAAAGACTGGATGAACATGAAAATCAGAGCATCACTGAAACCACTGAGAAGAGACAGAACCAACACAATAGGCTCAGTGAGGAACATCTTGAATGGTCGAATCCAGGTCATCATAAGCTCACGGGGAGGGAAACGTTCGCGGAAGGACATGCCCTCAGTTGGGCCATAGACATTGGGATTCTCGCCACTCTTGCGCATCTTCTTCGCAATACGGTCCATCAGAACTGTAGTCCGGGTCTCGGGGACAATGAGGAAGTGCATAATCTGCACGAAACCACCGAAGATCAGCTGGATCCAGATACTCCAGCGCCAGGGCAGGAAAGCTTCGACAAAACCACCAATGACGGGCCCCAGAACCGAACCACCAACAGAAGAAAAGACAACCGCAGCAACGGCGTACTGTTGAGTATCGGCTTCCCACAGATCGGCAATCATACCCAAAGTGACGGAACCACCAGCAGAGGATAGACCACCCAATGCACGACCAACCATAATCGAAGCAAAGTTAGGAGCGAGAGCCACCGGTAGCTGGAAAACGTTCACCAGGAAAAGCGAGGCTTGTAAGATGGGCTTACGACCCAGCTCCTCACTCCATGGTGCCCAAAGTTCACAACCAAACGCATAAAGAACGAGGAAAATCATGGCACCACAACGGGCAGCCTGCATAGAGACGCCAAATTCCTCCGAGATACCACTGAGACCGTTGGAGTAGAGAGAAGTATTGAAGTTCATAGAGACCTGGACGAGGAAGATGACCGTAATGATCAGCCATTTGCGGGTTTCACTGTACGAGTAACCGAGTTGATCATAGCACATGTCCTCAGTCAAGATGATACGGCCATCAGGGCCGGCATTCTCCAACTGGTCATCTTTGTCACTACCCTTTTCACTCATGGACACAATGCCCAACACCTCTTGTTGAGTTTCACTGGAGGAGGATGCGTGTTGTTGCACTGCATCCAGGCGGCCAGCCAACTTCTCCGAATGGCTCGCCATGGAGGAGGTTTGAAATGAGAGATAATGCGAGTAGAAAGTGCGATTGATCCACTCGAGGTAGATAGTAGACGGTGAGATAGAAAGTAAATAAAGGAAGAGGTCGAGGGAGAAGAGCAGGAAGAGGAGGTGAAAAGTAAAAAAGAAGAGAAAAGAAGAGAGAAAAGTGTGGGGGAAGCAACCAAATTAAAAAAGAGAAGAAAAAGAGCAGAAAAGGAAGGAACAAATAAATATTAAAAAGAAAAAAGAGAGAAGCAGGGCAGGGCAGGTGCGATGCAACCGGACTCAGCGCTTGGCGATTTCCGTGGTTGCCCTTTTGGCCATTTGCAGTCTTCAGTTCCACTCATTTAGTTCTGATCTTAGTATTATTTAATTATTTATTTTAATTATTTATTGTAATAATAATAATTCTGGTGTATTCAAAATTTCTCTCCTAATACTTTCTTCAGATCCCGTAATATTCTCGGCTCTGTCTCGCCCCAGATTTCTCCAGATCCCCTCCGCTCGCCGTTGACTTTCCCTTTGCGTCACCGAGTGGGTGCGGGATGCCGAATCCTTTCCCCGTGGGATAACCACCCACTTCTTTTTTTCTTTTGCAATCTGCCCCAGAAAACATGGCCCCGGTTTTATTGTAAAATCCTTCTGATCTCTACCACGCTAACAGGGGAAACTCAAGTCCTTTAATTGCCATCCTTTTTCGAGGGTGCCAATGTAGACACGAAAATGACGCAGATCGTCCAACATCTCAACCATCTACATCAATTTGCCATGACGCCCCGGAAAAGGGGTCGTGCTTCAAGACGCCACTAACCCAGTAGAAAGAAGCAGGGAAAAGAAAAGAAAAATATTGCAAACTTATGACCGAAGGAACAAGACCGATGGATTTTCCAGTCTTTGATGAACGAATGGGGCGGCCGGCAAGTTTCCGATGGATCCGCTTTGGGATGGGGAATGACCGCATTGGGGACATTGGAGCCGACGCCTTTCTCCCATTCTCTTTTACGATGTGAATATACATAGTATGTTAAATATATTCGGATGCATCCTCGATTTTACATTTCCCAATCGATCGGGAGAATGTAATCTCCAGATCTAACCGACAGTTACAATGTGGTGCCCCGCGATGTAAGGGACGAGTACATTGTAGGATCAACTCTCGTGTTTGGACCGCATGGTTCCCCATCGCCGATCTATCCGGCCTTGTACTGTACATACTATACTGCGTGTTCAGTACGTATATCAATAACACGAACATATCAATAAATGGTACTTTACATACTTCATATTTTCTTCTGTGTCTATATCTATGGTACGATCTTGTTGTAGACTCAGCCAAGGCACGCGATCAGCCTGATAGGGTTAAAGAACAGCCAGAAGAAAAAAAGCAGAGGAAAAAAAACTCATCTTTGACGTCACGGGGGCGCTCTGACACCTATCACAAGGCAGAGATCAAAGCCTGGACCAGGTACTCTCATCAGCCAACAGGGGACTAAACCAAGCCGCGACGGGCGGTTACGGACGTGGCGTGGAGATCGCCATTGAAGGCCAAGGCTTACAAGTTCTTGTTCCGACCGCCTGTAAAGATCGGGCTCCGCTTTCCTTTTGGATCACTAATATCCTCTATGTACATAGGGCATACATGTGGTGTTGTACAGATGTTGGAGTATATCACTTTACATAGTATTCAAGTACACAACGAACTGCCCTTTCTAGAAGTCATTCGAAGCTGTCAATGTGCAACGTGTGTCAACCCACTCAAAATCTTTCGGAATGGCCGATCGTCCCCTTGCAGAGTCTGTGGTTCAAGCGGGTTTGCCTCTGCCTACCCAAGGGTTGATACATTTTGGACCCCAATCGATTAGCCTTTGGGATTTGCCTCTTTGAGTCAGTCACGCGGAGTGTATGTGTACTGCAAGGACAGTCAGAACATAGTCAGAATTATGAGAAGTAGTTACAGGGTGAACAATGTGTATGCTCGATTATAAAAGCGCGGATCAAATTCAGGATTTAGGCTAGTAGCATCAGACTGGAATAGTTTCTCAAAAACCCCTTTGGAGCAATCCAATCTTTTTCCTAGTGCTGTATAAGCTATATCCCCCTTCGCATGTTCACACCATAAAGACACATGAGACCACTCGATGGCCCTAGTAGGATATTTTATTTATATCGAACACTACTAGTGTCTAGTCGGGCGAAGCAGTTGAGGTACTGATACAGAGTATACTAGCAGCAGCAGAAGTTAGTTCTGCTTCAATTTACTGTAAGTACCTTCAGAGAAAGCAACAATTTGAAGTAGTAGTGATTTTCAACTATTAAAATTAATGTCTTATGTATTTGCTACCTCTTGGCCTAAACCACATTGCATAAACTTCTAGATCAAGTCGTAAATACAATGTAATCTTACCACGTCCTCACCGCGACCCCATGGAGAAAAGGTTTGGACTAACTTCGAACCATCAAGAGACTCGCCGAGGGTGGATAACCGGAAACAAACACTCAATGTATACTCCGTACGGAATACATACTACGAAGTACTGGAGAAGACTGCACTAGTTACTCGCTACTAATTCCAGGAAATGAATCTCACATTCCTCGCGCCACGAGGCTGACATTTCAAATGCGGTCTCTTCTTCATTCCGGACGGTCTGGATGGTCTGGACCTTCATTTCACCCCCTGACATGCCGGATCCAGATTTGACTTGACGACTTCTAAGAAATCCATGGATGTACACATTATACATACTACACTTTGAACCAGACTGCCGAATTTCCGGGGTCTCCAGAATGTGTTACTGGTGACTAGTAGTTCATAGTGACCCCATACTCCGCAAATGCTACGCTTGGATGTTTATTTCGACCGGATTTGGCTAGTATCTCCACGGTCCTGCAGGACGCGTTGGAAGGATTTGCACGGTGCATTGCAGGAGTATCGGGCGAGGTAGTGTTCATTAATTGAAGCTGAGGTGAGATAACGATGTAGGTTGGTTGGCAGTAACTTGATAGCGAAAGAATCCTACTCCAGCGGTCTAGTATGTATTCAAATTACCAGAGGAACGGAAATTCACATGTCTTATTCTGTACCCTCCCAGTACTCTTAACTTCAAGCCCACAATACAGTATAATGAAATAATAAACGTGTGAAGCTGGAGATTTCGCATGGGTACATAACATTCATGCGATACTAGTATGAACTGCTAGTGGTTAGTAGTAGACAGCCTGTCTACTAAATATGGATATATTGTACCTCTGAAGTGAAAAGAATCATCATCTTACTACTAATAATACTAGCATACAAAGCATTGCAACGAAATATGTATCAGTAGAGCCCCAAAGCAAATTGAGCCTTTCATTAAGTTCTCATGATGACTTGGTTTCTTCCAGAACCTATTGTATGGGTACATGAACCCTCAGCCTTAGCTAGATATTCACAGCAGGAGGCATACTTTACGCCTTGAGTTCGAGTCATGAATCCTTTGAATCAGTCAGTTTTATTGATGAGTAGGACACAATAACCCCGACCTTGCTACCTTCAACTGCACAGAATGGGGGGTCAAGTTGGGTATGATCATCAGTCATTCATCGCTAACATTGAAACAGCAGCTTGAGCAAGTAAAAGGACAGAAAGCAAAAATCTAGAACTTTGCATCAAGTATCGTCAATAGACGTATTGTTCTTCCATCTCAGCAATGCTATTCCACAAGCCGTCGACAATCAGCCATCGGCCATCCACACTTAACAAGCGATTCAAATCCATTTCCATTCGCAAGAACCAGTCGAAACACAATACATCATTCACAGGTTCTTCCATTACTGCATCGCTTCTCAATACACGAGGTACAGAGTACAAACTAATCCTTCACATCCGATTCCACGGCATGCGGGTCCGCCGTTTCGGGCCCCGCTTGCCCCGGAACTACACCCACACTCGATCCAGGAACTGCGGAGTCGGAACTAGAAGCAGGGGGTCTTGACATCGGCATTCCTCCAATTTGACGCTCTATCACGGGAAGTTAGATTCCGAACATTTAACCACGCTCTTCTACCGTATCATACTCGGCAGTCTCGCTTGGCGGGCTTGGCTGTACATACCTAATTCTCGAATCCGTTGTCGGAGCATTTGATTCTCCCGATTCAACATTGCGGCCTCGGCCTGGTAAAATGCACTTTCATCACGACTTCCGCGTCGTGATGGATTATCGCGGTATCCCGGGAATGACTCTGTGGTTTCTGGGCCCCGGGTCGGATCTTGGGGTCGGATACTAGGGGAGGGAGTTTGGCTTGGAGGTCGTGAGGACTGCCGATATGGATTTGATATCGATGAAGTGGATGGACGATTAGTGCGTGGAATTCTGGTTTCTGGAGCAAAAAAAGATGTTGAGTGTTCGGAAGATGGAGTGCTATCGTCGATGGCAGTAGTTTGATCTCGTCTTTGTTGTTGGTGTTGTTGTAGTTGGGCCTGGAGGACGTGAATTTGTTGGAGAAGTCGGTTCTATCCGAATTATGAATATTAGCTGATGCAGGTTGTATAGTGGTTATTTCAGACTCACCACTTGCGCCTCTTGTTCCTGTTCAAACTGTTGATGAAGCTCCCCGAGAGATGGGGCCCGTTGATGATGTGGATCGGCAGTTGGAAAGACAGGACTACTACTTAAGTTCATGCCAACTGATGACCGACGTCGCTCAGATATCGATAGGCGGCCCATGCTAGAACCGCGGGGCGATCGAGTTGGCGTGCCTGCAGGCTCGGGGACAGCGGGGGAAGAGTGGGTAGCAGCCATGCGGGGCGAAATCGATTCGACTTCGCGGGTTAAAATGGGTAAAGCTGAGGATGAGGATGGTGCTTGAGGAAGTGAGTTGATATCTGGGGACATGGCGATATCCCTGGGTAGAGTAGTACGAGCAGTGCGGAGTGACGATGATAAGTCAAGCTTCGCGACAACGCGGGGATTTGCTGCAGTCGAATTTCTTAAGAACGCTGCCATTTTTTGATATCGGCAATTCGGTCACGTGCGTCTATCGAACTAAACAATGCGAGCAGTTCAAGTTTCTCTTGTAGACTGCAATCATCACGTCCAAATTGGACATATTACAAGTTCAAGAATATCTACTTAGGCATTACAGCATGGTGTGACCATGCTACTCCAGGAATGATTTGAGAACCACCAAGCTCACACGTAAGAAATCATATTGTAGTAACTGTACAAATAACGACAGATATATCATCTATGGTCGCTAAACTCAAATCGAATTGCAAGGGCAAACATCCCATAAAAAGTCGGGGTCAAAAAAGTGATACCAGGTAGTATAAACTCACGCTACATGAAAGCTTACAGCTTGGCCTTCTCAGCCTGGGCAGCGAGGTCGGGCATGAGAAGGTCACGCATCTCGGTAGCAGCCTCGTTCAGGAAGTAACTCATGCGGTGGGCACCAAGGCGCTTGCAGACGATGTTGAAGTTGAGACTAAAGTAAGAATTAGTATAATTCATTTTATGAACCGGGAATTAAGCTTACCTGTTCTCGTTGATCATATAGGCGATTCCGAATCCATCATCAATAACCTGGCTCCAGCCGTAGCCGTTGAAGTACTCGGAGCTCAACTGGGAGCTAGAGATGTACCAAGAGCCAGAGTAGGAGAAGGCGGGGTCCTCGTAGAGAGCGGGAAGCTTCTCACCAGGCTGAAGAAGCTTCTTCAGACCGAAGAGGTGGCGGTCGACACCACGGCCGTCACTGGCATCCATGGTGTACTTGGTGTGTTGGGCAAGGGCAGCACGGAACAACTTGACAACCTCCTCACGGGGAACCTCAGGGTCGTGGTGGGCCTTGCAGAAGGCGCTACTCTCATCGGAGACGGTACGAGTGGTCTCGGTACGGCCCTCTTGGAACTTACGGGTAGAGGCGGACTCGTAAGTAGGACGGTTCTTACCGTACATCTTGAAGTAAGCCAGTTGAATGAGCATCTGGACATAGGCATCAGGGCTGCACTTGAACTTCTTGATCAGACCCTTTCCGTAGCCCTGGAAGGCCTGGACAACAAGCTCATGCGACGCAATCTGCTTGCGGTGGTATTGAGCTGCGACATCAATGGCCTCGTTGGTCTCCTCGTTCAGGTGGAAGGTGATGGGCTTGGGGTCGGGCAGGTCGGCACGGAGAGATTTGGCAGAGAGATCGATCTTTTTGTTGAAGATGAGGTTGTTTACGTGGTCGTTGAGACGGTGGGTAGGGGTACCATCCATCATGGAGTGCTCACCCATGAAACCGGCGGTACCGTTGTCGTTGACGATAAACTGAAGGGGCTTATCGAACCAACGGTTGGCACCGTCACCGTGCCAGTACTGGTGAGCGCGCTCCTCCAGAGTAACAGGCTTGGCATCATCCAGACAGATAACGAAGCCGCTGGACTCGATGTCCTTGAGAGCCTGCTCGTTGGCAGGATCAGCAGCAACCAGCTTCTTGCGAGCAGCAGTCCAGTGGTCACGATCGGCGACAGTCAGCACACCGACCGGCGGGGCGGGCTGGGCGATATCAATGATGCGCTGGAACTGCTGCTGGAGCTCGGAGACGTTCAGGGCCTGGCCATTGAGGACCAGGGGCACCTTGAAGAACTGGTTCTTGCGAACAACAACGATGTGCTGGTTCTCAGCAGCGGAGAACTTGCGAGGGAAATCAGATGGGTCTGCGGGGATACGGCAGCAGTTGAACATGTACTCATATGAGCTCATGGCCATGGGCTGGCCGCGCATATACTCAGGCTCCAACGAGCCGGCGTCAACCTCAGCCTTGAATTCCAGGGCAGCTGTGGCGATAGCCGCAGCGCGCTTGGCAGGGTCTCGACGCTCCCGGTCATCCTTGTACGAGTAGAAGTAAGAGACATAGGGGATGACAGGATCACGGTAGCCCAGATAGGCGGCCTCGTTCCACCACTCGGCGATCCAGTTCTTAATTTTAGGATTGGCGGCGCGCTCGAGAAGGCGCTTCTGCAGAGGCTCACCTTCACCACCAGGACGAATGAAAGCTTCAACAGCCTTCTTTGTGTTCTCGAACTCGGAAGTAGAGACGAGAGGGTGAACCGACTTCAGATATCGGCGGCCGGTCTCTTCAAGCGAGGGGACCGGGAGGTGGGGCAGAGAGTCCTCAAATCGGAGCATCTTGCCCTTGGAGAGATCCTCCTTGTATCCTAGTCATAGTGTTGTTAGTCATTCATTCACTGAGATCTTGTGAATTGCTGTGCGTGTCTCTATTGCTTCTTGCGGGAGGTCCAGATGGGGATCCCTTCCGCGGAGACATGTGAATATGATGATACTAGTATATCACTCACCCTCAGGGACGGAGGAAGCCTGTCGTCGTGGAGCCATGGCAGGAGTCTATACAAATTGTCAGATTTCCAATTGATTTCCGAAAAGTATGATCTTCAGATCACAGAAACATCAACGCCAATGCGATCAGCCTGCGAATATCGGAGGTGGCCGTCTTACCGAGCGGGTGAGTAGTGACGTCGGAGGGAGCCGGGGCCTTGACAGGGTGGAGAGACGGCTTCGCGCAGAGGCAGCGAACATCCCTCTCAGCAATAAAGGGTTATGTGAAAGAAGGAGGTATAAAGGAAGAGAGAAGGAGAGGAAAAGAAGAGGAGACAGAGAAGTGTGGAGGGAAATCGAACAACCAAATAAGAGCGGGAAGAAAGCAGCTGTGAATGCCTCGGCTGTTTTTGCAACACCGACCGGTCAGAGGCGGTCAGGTTTGGTCACGTACGGTCACCGCTGGACCGAGTCGGTCCCGTCCGAGTCGGGCCGGCGGGCATTCTTCCCGTGGAGAACAAGTAGAATACGGTAATACAATTACAAAAAGCCAAGTAATGTATCGGCCCTTGGGCCTCGGTTCAAATGGGAGAAACTGGGGAACTTGAGATGATCAAGTGCACGAGAGGGTGAGATCGCCCAAGATCTACCGACATAATATAGGGGAGTAAAAAGTGATTGAAAGGGGTTCTCTAAAAAAAAAAAAACTGATTCAAAATACAGAACAAATACAAAGGCGTGTAAGGATAGACTTCGGCGATCGGTGCGGTTGCAAGTTGACAATGCGGGGAGAGCTTCTAGCGTCGGTCTCCGCCGTGAAGTATGGGGTAGAAGGACATACATTGGAGCAGAGTAGCAGAGAGATATTGAAGGTCACAATATGCTGTAGATTCAGAGGACAGCAGAATAACTACATAGTCAAATGTCTCTACGAAAAGATGCTATTAAAGCTGAAGAGCTGAAGACAATTTTTTAGTCCGCTGTTTACAATGGGTAGATTTGCTCATGCCCGTCATACTACGTAGGGAAAGAAATTGCATAAAAACCCTGAATCACCCGTAAGATACAACATGAAATCTCCGTAGAGATAAATTAAGATACTAAGTCACTTCTTGAATAATAAGATCATACCAGGGATGTAGAGTTTCCCACATCCCTTCATCCGTTTCCTGTGTCCGTTGACCCGGATGCCCAAAGCTTCAACGCGCAAACTCGCTATTCGCAGGTATCAAGGTCCCAGTAGAAACTTACCTGGGCAATCAGAACAAATCAAAGAGATAGAAATTGAAAAGGAAAAAAAGAAAAGAAAAGAAAAGAAAAAAGTGAGAACTTGAAAAAACAAATACGCAGAACGCTGTAACTGTAACCGTTTTGTCCCCATTCAGATCAGATGGATAGACCAAAGATAGAGAAAAAGAAAAATATCATGAGAGATCACCTGAGGTAAGCCCTCACAAGACCCGAATAAAGTCCCGAGTCATTCATGACACCGGCTGTACAGGAGTCGGCTGCTCTTGATTATCGATCGGCCGGGGAACTTGCACCCCACTTCGTCGAAGTTCATCCATTTTGGCCATCGCAGGACCAGTGCAGATCCGACCTGTCTGCATCAACGTACGTAAACGTTTCCGTCGGGCCTCGCCGCTTCGCTCCTCGCCGCGCGCGACACCTTCATCAACCCAATCCACTCGTTGCACCTTGAAGCTCATTCCATCATGTCGACCATTCCATTTACGAGACTTGATTCCAAACATGATGGTGGAATCGTATGTCTCAAGACGTGGTAGCACGAGGAGAGTGATATGTAGGTCTTGATTGGGAGGAGGAACAGGTGGAAGACGAGGACCTTCAGCTTGGGTGTCCTCTGTAGGAGCACCGGCAGTCTGAACGCTGGTATTGGCGTCTTCCTTGGGTGGGGCGTGTTGATATGTATCCTTAATCTCCAGATCGAGCATAGACTCATCTACATCCTCGCCCCAAGCACCTCGGATAAAACCCGAGTGGATAGCAGCGGCAACAGGATCCGAATCATCCGTGTACACGCCAGTACCCCACAAAGCACGACGTGCACAGATTTCCTCCCGGTGAGTCGTGTCGATCCGGAACCGTGGTACCCGAACGGTGAACGTGCAGTTTTCCCGTTGTTCGAAGCGTGGGAGAGGTTGAGGGGTGGTAGTGTATCCGAATTTGGAGCTTTCTGTAGAGGCCTTTGCGCCGGGTACGCCGATGCGAGGAGTGTAGAGAGTAGATCCCAGATGGTGCCGTGGGAGATGAGCCACACTTGATAAGAGCGGCTCGAGGTTGACGGTGGTACGAGGTTCCCGCAGAGGAGATGCGGCTTGGGGCTGAGGAGGAGGGTGATGGTGGTGATGATGGTGGTGATGGTGATGATGGTGCCCTGGGGCTTCACCGGGTGTAGAGGTTCGATTAAAGTAATTTGCGGATGTCAAAGGTCGATGTAAGCTAGCCAATGCCGAAGCTTCCTCGTCGGGCTTGTGGCGGTGATGATGATGGCTGAGAAAAGAGTTAGCATGAGGATATATTTCAAATAAGAATCAAAACATACTGGTGATGGTGATGGTGCGCATGACGAGCTCGACGACTTCCACGGGCAGAGAGGCCGCCGCCTTCTAATTCCATCTGCACATCTTCATCTCGCGATTTGCGTGCCCGCTTGGAGCCTGAGCCTGACGATGGTCGAGCGATCTTGGCCTCTTCGGGTTCATCATTGGCAGAGCGACCAGTCAAGCTATCCCGTTTGAAGGGACTTGAAATGAGAGGCGTTGATGGTCCACTACCGGAGACGCCAGACATGCCAGACACCCCAGCAGTCACTCCTCCAACACCACTGCCGATTCCAGAAAACACCCTGCCCAGTTCATTCTTGATACTGGGCTCACCAGTAGCACCAATAAACGGTGCCTGTGCTCCTTGCACGGCTTGGGGGAGTGGAGACGCTCGTCCGCCACGTTTGCCCTCTGCACCTATGGCGAGAAGGTTGCGATGAGCGAGAAGTTCATCACTGCCCTTACGGCGCCCATCGTCACTCGCTGAGGGCAATCCCAATGAGTTTGTTCCGGCGGCGGAGGCCGGTACCGGGTTTGATCCCAGCCGTTGCGATTGTGACGGTTGGTGTTTGTTCAGATACGAGGATTCACGAGGAGAGAGTGTAGGTTGCCCTTGTCCTGTTTGCAAAGACAAAGGGGGTTGTCGGCTACCACCAGGCTGAGAGCCCAGGGACTTTGTATAACTTTGGATGGCCCCGAAACCAAAGGCCGATCCTGATTCAAACGCAGGCAGACGTTTTGTCTCTGGGGACGGAGGATTTGAACGCCCATGCTCCCAATGAGAAGCAGTCGACTGTCGATCTAATGGCTCCCGCTCTCCGTAGATCGCACCATAACGTCCTAGTCCCCCCAGAGTCCCTTTTCCATCTTGCCCAAGCCCCAGCCGATCTCGATCGCGAGGCGCAATGTCTTCCGAACGACGATCTCCATACAAACTGCTAAATCGATTGTGCTCCTTGCCATGATCTCGGGAATGCGGGTCGATCCCTCCATAGGATAATCGATCCGCCGCGCCGGCACTGGGATGTGCGATCGGGCTATACCCAGGGGGTCGGGTAGATGTATCAGGGTTGGGTGGCTGACTATTCGAACGAGCGATTGGGCCACTGAAGCTCATTCGACGGGGCTCACTGTAAGGTGAATCAGCTGGGGAGACTTTGGGCGAAGGGTGTGTTGAATGAGGCTTTTCCGGATATTGTGAGTGAGATGTTCGCGATAAGCCTCCAAACTTTGATGGATCGCCAAGCAGACTGGATCCGCCCCCGGAACCCGATCGATATGGTCGACCCAATGACTGTTTTGACAATGACTTTTCGGGGGTATGCGATCGTCGGAAAAGGGATTGATCTAGGGGAGATTGGCGGGCTGGCGCCGATGGTGGTGACATGGCGGCAGAGGCACTGGTCGGCGCATTTCCGTAAACTGGCGATGGGCGTGAAAATAATGAGCCTGAATCTCGCGTTGGGCGTTCTGGATCTGAGCCGAGCATCGATGAAATAGACATGCTACTGCCAGGACGATGAGCGTGGCCGCCTGGAGGCTCACGCGAGAGTAGGGATGATGGGGGCGCGTTCGCTGATTGTGATCGCGAAGAGTACGCGTGTGGAGGAGATGGAGGTGGCATTTGACGAATCCCAAAGGATGGTGGCGCAGAATGTTCTTGCCCTGAATATCCAGAGCGATTGTTAGTTTCCTTTCTCTTTTCCACAAGTTTTGCGAATCAACTTCGATGGCTGACGTGATGCGGCAGATCACTGTTTCCGCCCTGCAGTGGGCGCGTCCGCCTTCCAATAACTCACCAGAGTGCACAGGACTGCCACTGCTACCGTTTGAGGCGTTTTGCGACGGGTCTGAAGGCTGGTGGTCCATTGCGACTATCACCAGTCAGTCAAGGGAGCAGTCTGAATGAACGCACAGCGTGGAGCCCCGACAGCAACACAAATGGGCCTCTCAGAAGCAGCAGCAGACCCCGTGACTCCGGAAGCTCGGCTGGGACGCTAGTCCCAAAAGGGGGAATTGGCACTAGTCCATATACGGACTAGCGTTCCCGAGCAGCAGATCTGCGCCACTGGGGAAGGCACGCAGGGGGGAAACAGTGGCTGGGCAGGAGCGATGGGGAAGTATATCAAATAGACTCAGAAAAGTTCACGTCAAGAGGATCATCCTGTTCATATATTCTCCCATGCAGCGCAGAAACAGCAAAGGAAAAACCTTGGAGTACTCTTTCGCAAATGTATTTCACTCGTTGGGCATTACCCAATCATAATGTGAAGTGGAGAGGAACCGAGGAGAGAACCACGGGAGAAGTCCGACTCCCCCAGACAACAAATCTGGGGACAACAGACACCTCCGGGGAGAAAGCCACTATAAAAACACACATGGGATCAGATATTAAAGATGCTTACCTTCTCTCAGATGACCAGCCTGGGGCTGAGAATAATTTCGTCGATGCACGTGCCCCTGCTGTCTTGTTTCCAAGCTGGTATGTCGTCGATGTTGGTGCCCATGATTCCGCGGTGGAGAAAGGTGCGCGCCGGCAGTTTCTCGGCGAGAACGATGCGATCCAGGTGCGCCACGTGAATAAAGATGCGACGAGGCCGTTCCAGGTGGAGGGTACTCGTATCGGCTGGTTGACCGAGTCTTATCATCCAGTCGATGACGAGCCTCGTTGGTAGCGATGGCGGAGGCAGTGACGGCTGCGGAGGTAGAAGAAGAAACAGTGTGGGATCGGGGTCGATCATCTCGCGACTCTTGGGAATTACTCAGGGGGGAAGGTCGCGGCGGATAGCTCTGATGGAGACGGCGGAAGAAGTCCATGGTGAGCGGCGCCAAGCGATGGCGTTTCGGGGATGAGTGAGACGAAGGTTGACGGATGGGGATTGCGCGATGGAGGTGTTGAGTGCGATAAAAGTCAAGATGGACGAGGAAAAGGGAAAAATGCCTCCAGGAATGAGAAAATGACGGAGGATCAGCGGTTGATCCCGCGGGCCAAACCCCGTCGGAGATGGTGCGGGCCGGGCAGTGCGGAGAAGAAGATGCTGGAATAAAAGGGGGTTACAAGCACTGATAGGGAGGGGGTTAGGGTAAAGTCTTTCTATGTTGGTGTGATGATGAATGTTGGGATGACAGCAACATAGAAGAGTGAACGAAAAGTGGACTCGGAGTGATGGGGAAGAGGAAAGAGAGAGATCAAACCGGAGAAAAAACGGTGAGTCTGTTTAGCGCGATGGGGCGGGCCAAGACTGTATCTTGCATGTGGAGATCGGATCACCGCGTGAATCACTTGAACACTAAGGAGTACGTGGAGAGGGTTGATTTTTGATACTAAGCAGAGTATTGCTTCTCTTTCTCTTCATCCAGGGAATATTCCTATCTAACTCTGTTCTTCCATTCAATCCGAGACATAAGATTACCCCTAGCCCAGGTGGTAACACTGAAATTTATATGGGCGCATGCGGTACATCTACCTGACGCACGTCAGGCCGCACAACAGATTGACTCTTCTTCATCGCCATGTTCTGCATCTCCCGTGACCCTTTCTGCACACTGACGAAAATCCATCACTCCACGGACCTCTTTAGGGCCTACCCTTCTCGTGAAGTGGCACACTAGTACTACAGAGTTGCACAAGCTGCTAGAAGCACGAGAACTAAACGCATGAGAATTAATACATACATCTAGAGTTACTACTTCAATGAAATTGCAAGCAATCATACTATCAGAGCAGAGTGATTGCGGTATGAAAATTGTTAGAATTGGCATTTGAATGGTGGGTATCATAAACGGAGGTTATATATACATCGGGAAACAATGCAGCAAATGACGAAATATAGTTGGCATGTTATGTTAAATGCCACAGATCGGGGCTAATTGATCTCTCGTAGCAGTCTCATCCCATGGAATAGTTTCGTCGGGTGAAATCCAGAAGAGATCGGTGTAAGGATGATTGACACAGTTAGACCCGGGCGAAGATTCGCCAGTCAGTAAAATGGTGAATGGTCGATGCACCACACGGTGTCCTTCCCAGTGAGTCAACAACCCACGCTGACGAAGAGAGTCCAGATGCGAGACTAGGTACGGGAACAGTTCATTCACCGGTGATTGAGGATCCAGGAGAAGCCAGAAGGAATGCGATATATCGTTCTCTTCAGGGACATTATTGGGAGATTCTCCCTCGGCGCTCAGAGGAATTTGGATATCAGTGGAAAGGTCACGGGAACCCAACTTAGAGACAAGCGAGTCAAGACGATGCTGCATGTCATTGACGGCTGCTGGGCCAGCATCTGATGGACCCATCTGTAGTTCGTTGCCATGCAGCCATATGTCGGTGCGGAAGCCACTGCATCCAGCAACAGCAGATTGCGCAAGGGCGTTGGCACGGGGGTCTGAGTGGGGAAAAGTGCAGGTGAAATGCCATTCTCGTGTGTTGTGTTGAGTGAGCGAGGTTGAACCCTTACTTGCGACCGAGGGTAGTGCTCGGAGGCATTGAAATGTTGCCCTGAGAAAAAAGCTGCATTAGGAGACTAGAAGTTGATTGATGATTGATATCAGATTTCATGGTGGGTCGATACTCACCAGCAAGCTAGGATGATACATCCGACTCGAAGGAGACCATCCTTCCAACGACGCTCAACGGAAGAATACCATTCGGCGATGAAAGTACCCAGACCTGGGATACAGACGGTAGGATGTGAGCGGAGAGGATGATCGTCGAGGAGCCAAGCGTCGTATTCGTAACGCATTGAGTCGGGGATGACATCCTGCTCGTTTTTAGGCAGAGTCATGTCGGGGGCACCCATGGCGAGATGTGGTGAGGGTGAACAGAGGGCGAAAGGGCTGCCAGAAATTGAGGGCGAGGGGCCATGATATACTAGTGATACGGAGGAGTTGGCAGGAGTCGGTCAAGTTGGTGATGGACAAGAGAAGAGGTGCGGAGCGGGTCCAATCGCGCCATCGTATTAGAAGCACGCCATGTCGATCGAGCAGCCAGTTGAGTTGTATACGGGATACCCTGATGCAGTGATGATAATACACAGCTATCAAAGAAATTGGAGTTGAACATTTAATTTGTTTGGTTCTATATTCAAAATGATATTTACAGCTACAGAAAGTTCTATACAACTAGGATGCAGTACTAGTATACAGTACAACAACAGTACAACATAAAAGGCTAATCAAGAATCACACAATCGCCCGTCAGACTGACGTTTCCGCCAAGACTTGCCAAGCCTCCACTCCATCTGGCGATTCCAAAGAGTATAATAACTATAGCAGTATGAAGAGCAGTATATGATTGATATTATACTTTGATACTTTTTATGTTCAAGCTTAAGGATAACATCTTTAAGATTCAGATGTCAAGTTTCGTTAGCGGATACTAATTGAAACTACGACAGGCTATTTCTCGCAACTGCATACTATGTGGAGCCGGCATGGATGTGGATGCATCGGGCCTCTCACCGACCTGGGGTAATATGCAAGCTCAATATCACCATGACTTAATTTTATGACGCGATACTATAGTACTTTTTACTTCATGGTCTTACTTGGCTCATGGCTAGTCAACCATCATTTCTTATTTATTCCAAGGCTTCCTCTTTCGCGAAGAAAAGAAAATATGAAATAAGCTCCAAGGATTGCAATTATAACAAGGCTGAGACATGAATCCACTTATGCTCGATTTAGCTCCAAGTTACAAGGACAAAGTTTCGTTCTCAATTAGATGACTGCACTTGCGGGGCTACTAGGTCAAGAAACGGAGTACAGAGTACGGTAGTAATAGATAGTTATCACCTAGTACAATCAGACATGTAAACAATCTTCCTAACCAGGCAAAAAGCGTTCAAATCGTATAAAATGATCCATCATTTTGCATCAAAGCTTGGCTTCTGAAGAACTCGAATTTGGCGTCTTCTCCAGAATATTACTCCTCGGGTCACTCAATCTTGCTTGTGTTGTTTTAAACAACCGAGGCAATTCCGTTTCCTCGTATGGTACCCCGTCCATAATCATCTTTGCGACCCCTTCTGCCGCTAGGAAAATCTGTGGCATGCCATGTCCGGTAAACCCGGCCAATATGAAAAGATCATCTTGGCCTGGAACTGTCCCTATATGTGGTAGTCCATCAGAAGAGTATCCCATGACTAGAGTCAGTTAGCAAGAGCCATTCTAGTGAGTTGTTGAAGAGAATAAGTGCATGGAAAGACGTACTCCCAGTCCAGACTCGGTCAGTATATGCATGGCTATCCTCCCATCCATCAAAGTTCCGCTGCATATATCCCTTGAAGTAATGAGTAGCTGACTCAAGCACGCGACTGTCGTCGCTAACATTATACCAGCTATCTATATCGTGAATAAAGGCGGACCGAGCGCCCCCAACTATGATACTGCCGTCTCCTCGCGGGATCAAATAGTCATAGTCCCACTCGCTCCAACGGAGGGTATAAGTCTTGGTCAGTTGGGGTACATGAGACCCCGGAGGAACTACAATACGAGAACATGTTCCCCTGACAGGCACAATCTTGCCCTGGTATTGGGGTACAAGACTGGAGGTATATGCATTCGTTGCCAGTACAACAGTACCTGCATGGACCGCCCCTCGATCAGTGTCAACTCGCCAGGAATATTTAGACTCAGAAGTATCCAACTTGGCCATTTTCAAGACAGGCGTGTGTGTTTGCAAATTCACGCCTTGCGACAAAAGTTTGTCCAGAAGATGAAGGACAAATTTATAAGCCCAGATATGTCCCGAAGCATACGAGAAACAACCAACGGCACCCTTTACTCCAGAGAACTGCAAAAAAACCATCAATATTTGCACACCCCAGGATATGGCAAAGAACAGAACAAATTACCTTTTCCGCATTCCCAGCGTCAATAAAATGTCCTTGCTTTGTAGCTGCACATCCATCTGCGATGAGTCGCTGAAACCCGGTTTTTGTTTTCTTGTAATGTTCCCTGTTCAACTGGACATCAATTGCCTGAGTGACAGTATAGTCACAGGCGATATTCTCCTTTGCAACAAAGTCCTTGAATGCATATACATGTTTAGCTTCAAATGCTGCAACTTCAGCCGCCGCGTCAACGCCATAATCCGCAGCGAGTCTTGCGATAAAGTTGTATATATCTGGTTTGACATGTCCACCTGTTTTAGTCAGAATATCTGCCAATACTACTCATAGACTAGGGAATATCACCATTGCGGGCTGTTGCACCAGAGCAAGCCTGTCGCGCTTCTAAAATAGAGATAGACGGCGGAGTCGAGCCTGGCTTCACCCGACTTAAAATATGGTGGGCGACAGAAGCTCCGGCGTACCCTGCTCCGATTATCACAATGTCACTATTCTCTGGTAGAGTCTCGCTAGAGCGATGATTATCCAAGACGTGGGGCTCTGTCCTCCAGAACGGCAGAGTCCCGTTTGGGACAGGAAAGTGATTGTCAGACATGTTGCAAATCTGTACTTCTGGTTTAATACCAGTTGGAAAGAAAGGATATCGATTTGATATATGATTCTGATTCAATCAGCAGTTGCGGGGGAGAGATTGTCTATCCCCACCGGCAACATTCTCCTCTTGATAAACCAGTAGGTTCCCCGCACCGACGATACGACGCTCGCGTGTTGATCACTGTTGGAGTTTGATTTGATGAAGTAACTATACACTACTTTCTCTATACACAGCACTAAATGGGTATAAATTTGTTTCGATGTCTGTAGATGAAAGACAGCTTGACTGATCTGTTCAGCTCCATGGTAGACGATGTTCTTCATTCGAGGCAGATACTTGACTCCCAGTAAGTATACACAACTAGAATTCACATAGTATGTTGGTAACGGTCACTGAATTGAGATATATGATAGCAATAACTTCGGATTTGAAGTATACTAATTCCCTAGCGTACTAAATTGAAGCTGGCTCACAAGTGTTCTAGATTGAGACTTTTTAAGAAGAAGAATGACGGTGGTTAATCAGATGGAAACTCTATAATTAGTTAGGTCCTAGGAAGTTATCATTTACAACGACTCTTATATAACACCGCTACACTAATGTAACATTTCACATAGAATCCGTTGAAAATGATCTTTTAGACTTCAATGCTGGAACTATGATACCGTTTTGGTCGTTTCTGGCGGCGACTCTGAATGACTAACCAAACTAACCATAGATTTGCCTCTCACCGACGGCATTCTATGGTTAGCCATTTATGGAACTGTATACAAGGAGCACTTGATATTAACCCAAAAAACAAACAATTAAAGTTGACGATGAAAGTTCGGGAAGTTGGTTGATTATTGCATGCACAAACCACGCTGTGATTCTCGATCTAGAGTAACGTCTGATAAGAGCTGGCGTTGCACAATCTGTAGGCCAGAAACACCTATAGATAACATCAAGAAACTATTTGTGTACTTTTACTCCTCGTTCATACATGACTATCAGAATGCGCTATCCAGATCGACTTATGAGGATTTGTACCGGCATTCCTCCAAAGCGGGAGAATTGATTTTTGATCCCTGTTAAACTCAACCTAATATATTACGTGTCTAGTATGAGGTTTTGACCAAGTGGAAAGAACCTGGCTGATGACACATATTGAAGTCAGAGACCAATGAGCAGAATTATCTCCTTCAATACCATGCTTCAGGCAGCTTGGCGTGCGATGATCTTCTCGGCCATGCCAGGAAGAGTGTCATCGATTACATCCATCTCTCCAAACAGCTGAGTTAACGGCTCCTTCTCTAGTACCGTGCAGTATGCACCCTTGAATCTATTTGTTCCAATTAATCTCTGTCACATCTATGAAATAGAGGAGAACTCATACCCTGTCAAACGTGCAGCGGAAACATCCCACATGTGAGCTGCCGCAAACCATGGCTTCTTCCCATCATTTTCAGACATCAGCTTTTCCAGTAAGGGCCGGTAAGCTTGAAGATCTGGCTTGCCAACACCAGTACTATCGCAGGAGAGTAGGTTCTCCGGTGGCATTTCGATACCAGCCTTAGCGAAATACCCACCGACACGACGAAGATCACCCGCAGTAAATGCCCACACGGTAAAGCCCGCATTGCGGAGCTTCTGAACACATTCAGCTGCACCAGGACGCATGGTGAGTCCCTCGTACTCGCTCATTATGTACTCGAGGTCTGCGGCAGATGCAAATTGTCTTGGTTCTTGAATACCAGCCATCCAAAGTATACGGTAGAAAAGGGCCTCGAAAACGTCGCCATAGATTGCGTAGCGTCCGGAGATGCTGAGGTTCGTATACTCGCGTTCGGCAGTTTCCATCCACAACTGACCAAGTAGATATGGCTTGACACCTTCTGCACGTAGCCGATCACCTAGACGGCGATCAATCGCATCGTAGAGATGATCATAGCATACTAGAGTTCCGACAATGTCGAAGACGACATTCTTTGAAGTGTCTCCCATTATTATTTCTATTTGAGGGCTGACAAGGCAAGTAGGTAAGTTGTGGTATAATGAAGTTCAAAAGTAGTCAAAGCCGATGCAGTAATAGATGGTATTTGGTAATGAAGAATCATGAGATCCCCGATCTATATTTCAAATTGAATATAAAGCAAGAAGAATGACTCAGAAGCTGACGTACAGAAAGCTTGGAATGGAAGAAGAACTTGATAAAACAGAGAATCTGAATAAGAGTCAATTGGCCCTCAACTTGGCAAGGTGGAGAAGAGTCGAGCTTCGGCATATCCGATTGAAACCCCGCTTCTCCTCCCGGTGGAGGATGAACTCGATATAGATAGGATGAGGAGATGATTAGATACTCGTATGAGAATTGATCGTATCCCGTTTTCATATGGTGCTAGGAATGACTTTTTCTGCACAATAATTCATATTTCTCCCTTCAATATAAATTTAAATTCCAGGAGCTTTATTCGAATTTCCTACTCTTTGTATACTTGTAAAGCTAGGTAGCTTTCCCCGGGTTCCGCCGCTGACATGACTCAGATTACCGAATATCACCGGCCTGATGCCCGCATTATGAACTTTCCCTCTTTGACTCTCCCCATCTACAAGACATTGAGAGAATGGATCGACCTTTGGAACCTATATTGACGACCGATGACCGTCGGCAGACAAGGTCGGAGCGATTGTATGTCTCTCCATTCTCACTGACTGTACGGTTATTTGTGCTAACATTGTCGTCCCAGACAGCCAATTCTGGTATTGATCGCTTCAACAGCCCTTGTATTCACCGGTTGCGGAATTAATTTCACATTCGGAGTCTACCAAGAACTATATGATTCAATGTCAAAGCTCCCGAATACGCCATTTACCGGAGCCAGTCCAGCACAAATCGATATAATCGGTACCCTTTCCATCGCATTGATGACCATTGGAGCTCCATTCACAACAGCATGGACAAAACAGTATTCTCCACGAGTAGTCGTTTGGTCTGGAGGAATAATATACTCTCTGGCTCTTGTTCTAGCTAGCTTCAGCCAAACATTGTGGCAATTTATCCTCACTCAAGGCCTTCTTCTTGGTATCGGTACTTGCATGGCTTATATGCCTTCAGTGACGGTAGCACCAACCTGGTTTTCTGTCCATCGTGGCCTCGCCATGGGTATCATTCTCTCCGGAACAGGAGTTGGCGGCGTCGTCTGGCCTCTTGCTTTTCGATCGCTCATCGATCGCGTCGGTTTCCGCAACTGTCTCCGTATTACAGCTGCGATATCATTCGTGATAATAACCTCCTCTGCATTCTACATGAAATGGCCCGCAAATCAACTTACCCGAATACAAGCCGAGAACGCCGCAAATGCAAGAAGACTCAGCTGGTTGCGTATCCCACTTGTTGATTGGCGCGTTGCAAGGACTCGGAAATTCGCAGCTCATGCCCTCGGAGCTGCTCTCCAGTCTGCAGCCTACTATACTCCGGTGTTTTTCTTCGCCTCTTTTGCTCGAACACTGGGGTATTCTCAGGCTTCATCGGCTAATTTCATTGCTATTTCTAATGCTGCGAATGCATTGGGGAAAATCGTCATTGGATATGCTGCTGATCGCATGGGCCGGCTTAATACATTATTCTTGACAACATTTATATCTGCCATCTCGGTTTTGGCGATGTGGCTTCCATCGTCACTGTCTACATCACAGTCTAGCGGAAGTGCTCTCTTCATCGTTTTCACTATCTTCTATGGTATATTTGCATCGGCATATGTCTCCCTGTTCCCAACTAGCTTGGTAGAGCTCTTCGGTGTACAGAATTTTGTCAGTGTCAACGGGGTACTTTATATGGTGAGGGGATTTGCTACATTATTGGGCACTCCGCTCGCTGGTTTGTTGATTCGGAGTAGTCAGCATGAAAAAGCTGGTCCTCGAAGCTACGAAAATACCAGTATTCTGGTCGGAGCCCTACTAGTTGCAGCAACCTTAGCCGTGATGTGGGCTCGAATAGAGGCAGCTCTTAATTTTGATTCAGGACAAGGCCACGCGAAGAAATGGTTGATGTAGAGAGTGCGAGCGACGCCCTTTGGTCTTTCTTCGAAATTTGTTATACATAGGAACAATCTCCTCTTCAAAATCTGGCTAGATATTCAAATTAGCATGATGATCTGTATCTGCTGTCGCATGTGTATGTTTTGACCATCCCGAATACCGAGCCGATTGCGATGTCATCCCGAAACAATATCGGCCCGTGTCAACAGCAAGACGGTTCGCACTTGTTACACTAGTGCAAGAATATCATTCCGTCTTTATGATCATCATCGAAGTATCTGAAATCTAACTGTGATTTCACATGTTCCTCTGGATTGTCTTTTATTTTCGTGCTAGTACAGCCGGATTATCTCCGATCCATTTTCACATGTTAGCGGGTCTTTCACATGCCAGTCATCTGCTGGTCGTAACAAAATAAATGTAAATATTATGGATCAATCAATATGGGGTATGTAAGATTGCTATGTATTCTGTGGATATTCTGAACATGTCTAGATATTGTAATGCATCAAAAATCATAAATCGTCAAGTCCTCTATCAAGGACCTGGAGTCTGAGCCCTTTCCCCTAAGCCCATGAGTCCGCCAGCAATTCCATTCATTCTTCGATCAAGCAAGTCCTCCTCGCTATCAAGTGAAGTAATGCTTCTCCCTCGTGGTCGAATTGCGGTAGGGCTTCCAGGAGCACTGTTAATCTCATCTGGATGGAAGGTGTCATGGTGACTAGTCATCTCTAGATGTTTAAGCTTGACTAGGAAATCATTTCCATTGCCAGAGCTATTATCAAGACTTGATAGCCCACTGTTAAGTTGATAAGCTGCGAATGAGGAGCGAGACCTCTTCCTGCGGGCGAGTAAGCTCAAAGGTTGTGTAGGGTTTTCGTTCTGTTCGCCGGGTGTTAAACTGCTGGTGCCCATTTCCAAGGGTTTATCCTCGTCAGCAGACGATTCGCCGGTTGGAAACCGACGATGGTGACCAGGAGAAACATTCTGTTCCCCGTTCGTCTTGGAATTCTTTCGTTGCTTCGGCGACGTGGAACTTTGCTGGGATAGCTGGACCAGGCTGTCATGAGAATTCTGAAAATCAACTGCCTCAAATATAGACTCGATCCACTTGGCACTGCGATTGATATATTTCCACGCGTCGGGGAAGAAGCCAGCCATTTGGATAAAACCATGAGAGACCCCTGGGATTAAAGAAACCTCCACATGATCTTTCTCGTTGAATTGATGTCGGGACTTTTCTAATCCAAGATCTTGACGTTCACGGAAGAGATGGAGCTTTGCCTGACGGAGTCGTCCTGCGAAGATCACAGTATCATCGACGAGAGGATCTCGCTCTCCAGTCAAGATGTAAGTCTTTGGAAATCGTGCTAACAGAGCATCCGGGGCCAGAACAGGGGACAAGTAAAAGTCGGTATTAAAATCGGGACGATGGTGTGGCCCGATGTAGAGAATGATCATAGCTCGCATCATCTCCGGAGTCAAAATTCGATCGTGAACATATGATATCATAGAAGATACAGCAAGACGAGTCTTGAGTGGTTGGACCTGGTCTTCATTGGTTTGCAGAGCCTTACCATTGATGTCCTCGCTCTTTTTGAACTTGTCTCGTAGTGCCTTCGAGGCCTCGGTTGCTATATTAGCTGCCTCTTCCTTCTGCTTCTCCTCTGAAGGGAGCGCTGTCAGATCCTCAACTGAATGACCAGGGGATGTGAAAGGGGTGAGTTTGCGGTATTGATCCTGTTTCCTCCTCAGTATGCCACTGTTCGTTTGCCTGGTGCTTTTGTCTTGAATCAAAGACATTTGTTCATCGGTCATCCAACTTTCCACTCTCACATTGAGTGCGGGATACGCCAAAGCCAAACCGTCTGGCCGTGACAGAACTTCCTCGCCTCGCCATCCTTGTGCCAAGGCTGACTGAAGAACCATCAGGGTCATTCCAACTGCAAGATTACCACCGGCGCTCTCGCCAGTCACGACGATACGAGGGCGTGTTGCACCACTTAATCCAAGACAGCGCCCATTTGTGGACATGATCGTGTGATACACATCATAGCATTCATGAAGCGCATACGGATATGCATATTCTGGTGCCTTCTTGTAATCAACACTTAGAACCGGAACTTTCAATTGGCCAGCCCAAGACAGCAACTTGTCCTCCGAATTTCGAGGGCCCATGGCGACAAATCCGCCGCCTGGGATATCCAACACTAAACATTTCTGATCACGTAGAGCGCTTAATGGACCATCGAAATAGAGCCAAGCGTTGACAGGATCCTTGTGGATGGAGGTTTTGGGCCGGGGAATGCGAATTGCTCGTGGCGGATACCGGGTTAGTCGAGGCCGAAGTAGGCTTGCTAATGTCCACAGGTACGGCGTTGTTGCTTTGTTCCACGATATACGTAGATGTTCCAAAGTCAGGGTACCACGGACCTTCCGAACCTTTTCATCGGCCTGCTCTGCGGCTATGAGATAGTAGACGGTGAAAACCAGGGAAGCGATATCTCTCAGCCATTTCGGCTTGATTGACATTGCAGTCCAAAATCCCGCATCGAGGCCAGTTGTGATCCATGTTGCTCGAAAAAAGGATCGCGAATAGAGATTTGCTAATGGTTCAGGACATTCTAGACCAACGATTTTGGCGAAATTGCGGCTAAGATAAAGCCAGAGGAAAACAATGACGGTTGTTTGCCAGGTGGTTAATTTCCCGGAGAAACGAGCAGATATTGATCGGATAAAAGGAGGGCCATGTTTATCTGCGCTATTTGAACATCAGCTGGGAAACAATGTATTTTATACACCAGGTCAGGGCCAGTGGCTGAGTATACCGTAACAGATATAGAGACCAAAATGAGACAACAGCAAAGACCTGAATCTTTCTAAATCGAGTCGACGGTCTTCCTAGTACATGATCTAATATAATGGGTAAATCTGTTAGCGGAGACTCTTCTTTTTGTAGATTGTCTGGGGAAGATGATGGTGGGTGGTACCTATCATCTCTACCCGCGTTGGCCGCTGCTGCGGTGATCAAATGGGAGACGGTGCTCTTGTGCAACGTAATCAGATAAATAGTATCTGAGATAGATGAAGTATATTCCATTTGATTTTGGACATAAAAACACAAAAAAAAAATTCACAAGCAGCTCAAAGTTGAAGAAATCCCAAATGGTCTGAAGTTGTCTTTGATGAAATTCACATGTGAAAAAGACCCCCACATCACATGCCAGTGACGCCATCAGCTGATGGGCGAGTCAGCTGGGATTATCAGTTACATTGATATTGTTACTAAATAATAGGAATGATAGATATTAGGGCTGACGCTGATGCAGCTGTAGGATGAATGTCGATCATGCTTAGTTTATGAAATGAATATGAGGTACCTATCTCAACGCATTGACAAGGTTATCACTGCGCTAATAAGTAATATGAATACATATAGTACGATGTAATATACAATTGATTATCTATCATTCGTACAAAAAAAACTATTGACATAATCAAGATTCAGAATTATAAAGACAAGCTAAGAGCATCACATTATGCCCTTTTGCAAACTGGCTGTCTGCATGAGGCAGAAGTCATCTGACTTTTTACTCCACACAAATAAACCACTTCACTAAATGTTGTGGATATTTAATTGAAGTACACACTACCATGGCGAAAGTACACTTGCAAATCATCTCTGATCTCCACTTGGAAACCCCAGCCGCCTATGATCTTTTCCATATCAATCCCAAGGCTCCCTATTTATGCCTTCTTGGCGACATCGGATATGTCACAGACGACGGTTTCATTTCATTTCTGCAAATTCAACTCAAGGCTTTTTCAATAGTCTTCTTAGTCTTGGGTAATCATGAACCATATCATACCACTTGGGACGAGGCAAAGAAGAAGGTCAACCAGTTTCAAGATTCAATACAGAATCCCTCGATAGGCAAACCACAAGGCAAACTCATTCTCCTTGATCAAACAAAATATGATCTTTCACCAGATTTCACCATTCTCGGATGTACTTTGTTCTCTCGAGTTACCGAGTCACAGATGGAGAGTATCAGCTTTGGGTTGAACGACTTTTATCGTATCGAGGAATGGTCCGTCGAAAAGCACCAATCAGCTCATCTATCTGATCTGAAATGGCTCAATGAACAGATTACATCCATCTCATCTTCTGAACCTCACCGCAAAATCATCATCCTGACTCATTACTGTCCTACAACCAACAATCAAGCCATTGACCCTCGCCATGCAACAAGTAAGATCTCATCAGGATTTATGACAGATTTAAAGGGTGAGCCATGTTGGGAGAACTCAGCAGTCAAGCTTTGGGCTTTTGGTCATACGCATTTCAATTGTGATTTTCAAGATGATCAAACACCAAAAAGAGTCACTTCGAACCAGAGAGGTTATTATTTCGCCCAGGCGAAGGGGTTTGATCCAGAAAAGGTGGTTGAAGTTTAGATACTGGTGACATACAGTCATGTAATACTAGTACTATATCATGTATTCAATGGCTAAGTGGACTATCGTAGCAAAGATACCTATCTTTAAACGCTAAAGCATGAGAAACCATCAGACCTGCCGACAGTACTCTCGCCCATGTATCATCTGATATCTACATAGCAACATTTCCCAAGGCATACTCAAGAACCCAGCAATACAAATTCCCGCAGAATCACTCACAGTCGTCGCTCCTAGCGAGAACTCACGTTCATCTTCGGGTACACGGTCTGCAATCTCGGCAAAGGTATTGACGTACACCAATCCACCCAGTAATCCCTCCCAGAAGATAATGGCAAAAATGATCCAGACACTGGGGATGTAATTGAAAAGAGAATGGGTTGTCAGGATAGCCAAGTTAACCATCTGTAGTAATGCGGGTAGGTAAAGATGGTGGACACGGAAGAATGGGGTCGAGGAGCGAGAGATGAAGACGCCCACTTGGTATATTGCATTATAGGCGGGATAAAAGGCTCGGAAGTTGCTGAATGGCGTGGTGTATAGTGGGAAGAGCAGAGTTGGGGCAACGCCTTGGTTGATCACGTATTCGGATACAAAGACCACTAGAAGTGGAAGCATACTATAATAATCGCAGCCAATTAGAACATGCACGGGGAACTGGATCAGTGGTAATGACATGGATATACATACAATGGAAAGAAGAGTTTCCCCAGTCGACGCAGATTCATCCGCGTACGCTCCGACCAAGTAGTAAGTTCAGCGATCTGAACCGATTTGAGTGTATCAGAATGAGCCGAAACACCAAGAAGACCTTCCGATTCACCAGCATCATCTTCATGTCTATCTACGACAATTTCATCTTCATTCTGAAGCTCACTCCGTCCAACGGAATGGTAAGACCCCGCTGTATCCGGCGATTGCAAAGGCGCTCTGGGCAAAACAAGGAAGAAAGCAATAGCCATGATAGACGGTAAAAGCGCCGAGGCAAAAAGGGTCGCATGGACGGAAATATTCATGGCGGATGTTGCTAGGGCATAAGCACCAGCCCCGATTAAACCTGCAGCCCCAGTGCCACTCCCCCACGCAGCCAAACTGAATGGTCCGTAGAAATGGGTCAATCCGACGAAGCTCAGTTCGCCGCCACCAGCTGACAGACTTGCTAGAATGATTCCCACGACCTTGGAGGTTATTGTACCTCCATCTGTATAGCTCGGACTGATGGCGACGACGAGCATACCGACGACGGAGAGTACGACGAAAGCCACGACTCGAGTGGAGTATGGCACGAGGTGAATGAAGTACGGCGCTATCAACTTGGTCGTGAAGGAGGGGATGATGTCCGCGAGGAGGACGAGGCCTTTTGGTATATCTGGACCGACAAGATCTAGTGCCGCTGATAGGAGAATCACGTATAGGACATTATTGATGAGGCCTGTAACTGGATTTTAGCCAGGTGTCTTCGCAACATCGCGCAGAATACACGACGAACCAAATAGCCAGAAAGCGATACAGACCCTCGGGTCTGCACCGTGGAAAGCTGTCCTCAGTTTCTCATTCAGGAGAGTCCACCTTGAAGATCCGGAGGTATTGTCTGTGAGTAGAGCATCTTGGAGAGATGCGGGGCGAGACATTTCCGGTATGAGGTCGCGTGAGGGAAATTGTTCGGAGTCTACGAAGAGGGAAAAGAAATCAAGAAATCAAGGAGATAAAAAGAAATAAGCCCAAGGTAAAGTTCGCCTATCAAATCAATCTAGAAATCGGGGGCCCATGGTTTTGCGCATATCTTGGGGGGGGGATTAGTTGTTCATCATGGCTGATTCAGGGAGGTCGACAAGACAAGAAGTTGCTCCACCGTCATTTGATCCACCGCCAAGAAGGGCCAACGCGTACAGTACATAGTACGGCACTCCATAGTAGAGCCGCAACCGGTGCAGTAATCCAGTAATCCAGTGTTGTTAAGTTGTGGTTATCCTCAGAATAACCACACTCTTCATTTCTTGATTCATTATTTTGCGAATCTAGATAAGTATACAGCTGATTAACCCGTTCATATTCTTTGTCATAGAATTTTACATAATTTCAGTCAGAATACAGAGTAGCTACCCAAGTAGATACCAGAAAATCGGAGATACAGTATAACTTACATGGAAGTCTGTATTGAATAAAGATTTCCATAATAAAAGCTAGAATAAATATCAATAAATACATACTAATGATCCGAATGAGAATTGTAGTGGTTCTATCAGCAAGAACAGCCATGATTCTAACAACATTATCTCTATTGCACCGAAAAGTCTATCGCAAAATCAGAGAGAATCCGGCTTGGTATTTATGTACAGAATTAGTACAGGATCGTATAGCAAGAGGCGGATGCTGTGGCAGAGATTGTAGATGCTGCGAAACTCGGCATATAAATCACAATACCAAGGGGAAATGGAAACCAGGAGTTGGTCATTGCACAGTAGAGTGTTATTGCTGTCATAAAAATCGGGGATTCTCTTTGGATGGAGAAGAAAGACAGGGGGTATCTGAACGTTTGCGAAAAAGGCTCTCCTCAAGAAACCCTCCATATCTTCTAGCGCTTTCAGAGGGTTACTTTTGTATTCTTGGACGATTCGCATTTGGGAAGCCATCGATCATCGAATTTCTTGCCTGGGTATACTACTATGAATTAAGCTTTTCCAATGGAAAACTATAAGGAATTGGCGTGAAGTATTTGAAAAATTGAATGAAGAATGAAGCAGCTGTGGAACAATCTGAATAGCACACTTTAGTGTCTGATCTGTTACGAAATGGCATTTTGTGATGTTTTTTTTTGAGCTATTTGTCAACCAAATTTGGCTGCTACACCGATTGGCTCGGATGATTGCTACTGTATATCCCATTTATATATGAACAAGTGGTTCACCCAACTAGACTTGTCTTGCTAATATAGTCGATAGTTTTGCAATTTTAAAAAGATTGTTCTAGGAGTACAAATATGCTACTGGATCTGCTGACCTTCACCTTGATTCCCATTGTTTCTATAAGTTTTCTATATTGTTTTCTCTCGCTAGATACCACTGACCTGGAAAGCTCCATATTGTTAAATCCATCCAGCAAATCATGGACTGTCCAGCGAATGGGAACATGTGCTGCTAGTAGCGAGTTCAAACTAGCCTCCAACGAGCCTCATCAATTACCTGGCTACTGCAAGCAGAATCCCAATATTCTCTTTATTTAAGTTGCCAAGTTTGCAGTCAATCTCGTCGAGAATTGATATCCAAGAAGCGTCTACAAACGCTGGCATTTGATTATCTTTGATCAGTTATGCGTGACGAGAAACACTAGCACCCATATCGAACAGATCATCATATCAGTACGGCGCTCAATAGACGCAATTGGTGTAATCATCAAGCGTTTTAGAAGAATAAACTTTCCATTGCTTCATTGCTTTATCGATTGTAGATAAGTACAGCCAATAAAATTGGTCAAATTATCAGTCATTTAATAAAATTATAGAATCTCAGTCATAGCAATTAGGGCTAAATCAATTGTTGTCATTACTGGTGCACTCCACTTGTGGGGGGATTTGTATACAGTATATTGTACGCTTTTAATCTCATTGCTCTATCAACTAGATGCAAGATACTATCACTCACGGGAACAAAACACGCTCAGCCTGTGGTTATAAAAAAAACAAAACAAAAAAACAGAAAATGGTATATCAAACATGTCGGTGGCATTTAAATCAAAAATCTATTTGGCCACAACAGATTCTAGAGCCTGCTCCAGAATGTTGAGACCAGTCTTAATCTGATCTTCAGTGATGGTCAGAGGAGGCACAAACCGAATGCAACCATCGCCAGCAGTGATGATCAATAGGCCACGTTCGCGGGCAGCGGTGATAATATCGGCAGCCTTAGCGCCGTATGAAGGTGTGAGTTGGAGACCAAGGATGAGACCGCGGCCGCGGACCTCCTGGATCGCATCGGGGAACTTCTGCTTCAAGGCGTCGAAGCCAGCAGTGAAGATGGCTGACTTGTCCTTGACGGCAGTCTGCAGTTCAGGATCGGCAAGACGAGCCACAATGTGATAGGCGACACGGCAGGCCAAGGGGTTACCACCGAAGGTAGTGCCGTGGTCACCAGTCTTGATGTGGTCTCCGACGGTCTTGCTAGAGACAATCGTAGCACCAATGGGGATACCATTACCAAGAGCCTTGGCCGAGGTCAGGATATCGGGGTGAGCAGCCTCCCCGGAGGATGGAGCCAAAGAGGGGTGTCCATGAGCCCAGAAGCTACCAGTACGAGCCAAACCACATTGAATCTCATCGAAGATCAGGACGGCACCAACCTCGTCACAGCGCTTGCGCAGAGCAACCAGGAACTCCGGGGTAGCGACGTTAACACCACCCTCGCCCTGGATAGGCTCAACGATCACACCGCAGGTCTTGTCAGTGATGAGAGTCTGCAACTGCTCAATATCATTGTAGTTGCCGTACTTGAAGCCGGGGATCATTGGCGAGAAGGGTGTCTGGTACTTGGGGTTTGGGGTTGCGGAAAGAGCACCCATAGTGCGACCGTGGAAGGAGTTGTGGAACGAGACAAACTCATGCTTGTCACCGGAGGGGTCCAGAGTACGGCCGACCTTGCGTGCGAACTTAATGGCAGCTTCGTTGGCCTCGGTACCGGAGTTGGAGATGAAGACCTGAGAGGCATCGCGCATAGCACCGGACTCGCGGGTGAGGTTGATGAGTAGCTGGGAGAGGGCGCCAGTCCAGGGGTTATGGTAAAGGTTAGAAGCGTGAATGAGGGTTTCGGCCTAGACAGATTAACAAAATTCCTGGTCAGCACCTATACAAGTAGCTATGACTCGATATTCAAATACGCACCTGCTCCGCGACAATCTTGGCGATCTCAGGATCGCAGTGACCAAGAGAGTTGACAGCGATACCAGCAGTGAAGTCCAAGTAGCGGCGATTCTCCATATCCCACAGGTAGCAACCCTGTCCCTTCATCATCATGGGAGCCGGGCGAACATAGGTTGGCACCATAAACGGAGTTCGCTCATTGATAAACTTGACGGTGAGCGAGTCGGAAGTAGGGTCGGGGTTAGGAACAGAGGCATCTTTCTGTTTGCATGTTAATTACAGTATACTCATAAGGGAGAGTCACTGGTCAATGGCAGTGGTTGGACCTACCTTGACCTGCTGAGCAGCGCTGGTAGCTGCAAATCGTCGCTGAAGCGGGGACTCAAATGAAGACACCAGCTTCGAAGCGCGAGGCAAACGGCGCGCGGCTACGCGGAGAGCAGACATAATCACGAAAATTCCTTGTAAATTGAAATTATTCGTGAATATCTGAATAGAAGGTGAAGAAAGAAAGGAGGAGAAAAGAGGAAGAAGAAGAGTCAACCGGGTCGAGTCACCGAGGCCGCAAAAGAAAAAAAGAAGGCGATGTCGGCGACGATCGGCTTGAGTCACGCCGGATCGGCGCCACTTCCGAGCCAAGCGCCGCGCTTCTTTATTTGCAGACAAAATCACTCTTAACTTCTTCCTTCTCTCTTCTTTACTTCGTCATTTACTAAAGATTAAGAACTACAAAGTTAATTTCTCTCAATAATAAACCATGGCATCTCTCATACGCCGCGCGTTCACCCCTCCCTCCGGCCGTGTCGCCGCTCGTCCGCTCTCCACTACTCGAGTCTTGCGCAACTCCGACGACAGACCTTCCTTTGGATTCAAGAGCGGCCCTGCTCCTCCACGTCTACCCAAGGAAGAACAAGAAATCTTTGAAGAACTTCAACGCCGATCTACAGGGGCCTTCAGTACACCTCAAGTCAATCAATCACCGCAAGCCGAGATCAAGGTTAATGGGGATGGCGACGAACTGCATCCTGATGCGCCAAGGGGTGTCAAGCCCGAATTCGAGGGGGAGAAGAATCCCAAGACGGGAGAAGTTGGAGGGCCTAAGAATGAGCCGTTGCGATGGGGTTCTAGTGGTGATTGGAGTTATGGTGGACGAGTGACTGACTTCTAGTCATCGAGTTCTCTCGTGATATTCATTACTTGCATATAAGCTGGCGTTGGTTCTTTGCCTTTGTCTTACTCTACTTGGCTTGAGCAAGCTATTAGAGATTGTGTAAATGGCCGTTTGCAATGTACATAATACCGGTCTGGCCGGTCAATACAAAGGACTATGTGTCTCTTTCCACTGCGACGAGGCTTTTATAACACGATAAATGCGACGTTGAGAGACTTATTGGATGAGATAAATGGCTTTGAAGAGTGACTATGAACAGGAAAGATGGTATTGACACAAAATGTCGCCCCTTCACTCGGACAGTCGACTCAATGTCGCTTTCCCCGCACGACTATCATTCACACGGCCCAGTTCACCACTGATCCATGATCCAATCCGCGACATTTCCTCCAGGCTAACACCCGTGTGCATTCCTAAGCTGTGGACAGTGTGGACAAGATCTTCGGTGGAGACATTACCCGTCGCACCCTTGGAGTACGGGCATCCACCCAGACCTCCGACACTGCTGTCGAAAATCCGAACACCATGCTCTAGTCCCACGATGGTATTTACCAACGCTTGGCCATATGTGTCGTGGAAGTGCAATGCGAGATCGGTATTGGCGATTCCCGCAGCCTTGAGTGCTTGGAGGAGCTCCATCGTGCGGGGTGCTGTTCCCATTCCAGTGGTATCGGCAACAGAAACCTCATCAGCACCCATCTCCAGAAGCGTGGCTGTAATGTCTGCCACCTTGGTTGGGTTCACATCGGGACCCTCGTAAGGGCATCCCAAAGCAACAGATACATAACCGCGAACTCGAATATCTTTGGTCTTAGCCAATGCGACGATTGGCTTGATGCGTTCGAGGGATTCGGCAATCGTACAATTAGTATTAGCCTTAGAGAAGGCCTCGGTAGCTGCGGCAAATAGAGAGATTTCAGTTGTGGTAGCTGCTTTCGACTTGGAGCCGGGGGCATGGGCGGGAACCCCGGTGGTATCCATGATCTTCACCAAGCTCTCTAGACCCTTGATGTTAGGCACGAGGTAATTATATGCTATTGTTGTATTTTGGGACGATGGAGGAGAAGTGAGTAGATGCTCGCAGATTTCAGCTGTGCTTGCCATCTATATGAAATTCACATTGGTCAGTTCAACTCTCCTCATATAGCTCTCCCTAGTTACGTCAAGAGCCGTCCATCAGTTAGTAGTGTATATATACCTGCGGTACCCATTTGGCAGGGACAAATGAACCGGCCTCGATGGTGGTCACACCCGTTTTGGCCAATCTCTCAATCAATTCCAGCTTGATATCCTTTGGAATAGCCTTCTTTTCATTCTGTAGACCATCACGAGGGCCAACCTCGACAATCCGAACATGGTCCGAGGCTAACCGCGATTCCGTTGAATAGCGATGAGCGAGACTAGGGGCCCGAATCCTGGGGAGTAGACGTAAACGACAACGAGCTGCCATTGTGGAGGATTTGAAGAAAAGAGAAGAAGAAAAATCAATCTTCGAAAGAAAAGAAGTAGGAGGTTATTTTGGAATGAGGAAGGAGCAGATGATTGAAGGTCGCTCTTGCCTCCGCATCAAGTTGGAGACCTTTCCCCATTGGGACTAGCGCCAGCCCCACCGCAAAAAATGAAAGTCCGCGGGGTTTGCGAACATCCCACTTTGATACACTTTGATACTCCAAGAACTTGCAATTAATCAGCCATGGAGGATCCGACAAACCAGGGAAGCCCCCTAAAACAGCCAAAGAAACGCTTTGTTGGTCGACGAACAGCAGATGCTCAAGCCCAGAGGGAGTCTGGTTCTCAGCAAGATGTTGAATCTACATCTGTTCAGCGAGGTATGCAGATACTGTCTGCTTTGTCAAATACTGCTCTTACTGACATGGGATTAATTATAGCCACACCACGACGAAATCCTAGGACATTAAACCAAGTACCACCGGAGATTCTGAATGACCCCGAAATTCAAGCCGCTATTGAGTTACTGCCGAAAAACTATTCGTTCGAGATCCCCAAGACCATCCACCGTGTACGCACATCTGGAGCGAAACGTGTGGCTCTTCAGTTCCCCGAGGGTCTATTGATCTTCGCGACTACTATCTCTGATATTTTGACACAATTCTGCCCGGGCATTGAAACCCTAATCATGGGCGATGTCACCTACGGCGCCTGTTGTATTGATGATTATACGGCCCGAGCACTTGGCTGCGATTTACTGGTTCACTATGCGCACAGTTGCTTGATCCCAGTGGATGTGACCAAGATCAAAACTCTTTATATTTTCGTTGATATCAGTATCGATACCACCCACTTGATTGCAACGCTCGAGCGAAATTTCCGCCCCGGCCAAACCATCGCTACAGTGGGCACAATCCAGTTTAACGCAACCCTCCATGGCCTAAAACCCGTCCTAGAGCGTGCTGGTTTTAAGGTTGTTGTTCCCCAAATCATGCCACTCTCCAAGGGAGAAATTCTCGGCTGTACATCGCCTCAGCTTTCCGACTCCGAAATCGATGTTCTTCTCTATCTGGGTGATGGCCGTTTCCATCTTGAATCCGCTATGATTCACAATCCGACTATCCCTGCATACCGCTATGACCCTTACTCTCGCACTCTGACTCGCGAGAACTACGATCACCAGGAGATGCATACCATCCGACGCGATGCTATAAACACTGCCAAATCTGCCAAGAAATGGGGTATTATTCTCGGTTCGCTTGGTCGTCAAGGAAATCCCAACACAATGGCGATGATTGAGCGTCATCTTGCCGAGCGAGGTATACCGGTAGTAAACCTTCTCCTAAGTGAAATTTTCCCCGGAAAATTGGCTTCCATGTCGGATGTTGAATGCTGGGTCCAAATCGCCTGCCCACGTCTAAGTATCGACTGGGGCTACGCATTTGCACGTCCCTTGCTGACGCCGTATGAAGCGCTTATTGCATTGGGTGTTCGTGAGAATTGGGATCAATCAAATAAGGGAGTCTACCCGATGGACTTCTACGCGAAAGAAGGTCTAGGCAGAACGAAGCCTGAGCAGGCCGTACGCGGTGCTGCTTGAGTGGTTGACCCATTTAGCATTGAAGGCGAAAGGACATTAAAATGCATAATTATACCCCGGGATAGAACCCAGCAGGTCTGGATATTTAGAAAGAATGGACAATATAGAATGTACAATCTCGATTTCAAACTAGATGCTCGAAGGCGGGTTCCGGCTAAGGTCAAGGCCGATGCCAATTCCAGAGATATCAGAAATCATCCTCCAATATTCAAGTCTCGGACAAATATCGATTTAAAAGAGTAAAGGGGAAAAAGGAGCGAGGGCTTGAAGACTTCAAGATTCATAAAATATTTGTATTCTACTACACTGTGTACCAATAACTCGGAACAACCTCATCTGCAAACTTATTGTATGTTCATAGCATTCCTTTCGCTTGCTGCCGCTCATGGTCAGCAACAGCTTTTGCCATCTCTTCTTTACGCGGTTCAAGCCCAGTCCAGAGACGAAACTGATCATATCCCTGTGCTAGAAGTACTTCTAGTCCAGTAACAGTCTTCCAGCCCTCGTGTCTCTGGGCGACTGTTAACAGTGGTGTTTGTCTAGGTTTATAGGCCATCTCGATACAAAGTCCCGGGGAACCGAATAAAGATTCAAATTGCTTCTCTGATGTAGCAGTTGCAGGAACAGTGCCAATAACAACATCTGGCATTTGAGGCAAGTCTCTTAGACTGGAGAGAATTGTGATATCAAACGTCCTCTTGAAATCCTCCTTCACCTTGTCTGCCACTGATGCTGTGCGATTGACAAGGTAGATGGACTGAATACCTGCTTTATGCATTGCGTATAAAGCAGCCCTTGATGCACCCCCAGCACCAATAACCAATCCAGTAGTTGGTGGATGAGCTTTCGTTTTGGAGTAGTCGGTGATGATGGAGTATAGTCCAGACCAATCGGTATTATCTCCAATAACCCTCCGGCCTTCACTAGTATTTTTGATAACAAGCGTATTAATTGCCCCAATCAATTGAGCTGTTTCGGTCTGTTCGGTACAGAACTTGTGGACGTGTAGTTTATGCGGCATTGTTACACTGGCTCCGCCTAGTTGTTTGTCATGAATCAATTCCACCACGTCGTCGATGCTTTCGGACTCTCGAATATCATATGTGTAGGGTAGATTATAATGCCGGAAACCAGCATTGTGAATAACTGGTGAAATGCTGAATGAAATTCCACTGCCGAATATGTGGAAGCATTTTGACATGCTGTCGTTGGAGGACATTACAATAATGATCGGTCGTTGGCCCAAATCAACTTCGATGGGGGATTTTTTTCTTATATTCCGAACTGCTTATAACTCGGAAATCATTCCTTTATAGTTGTGACTCGATTGAAATGGGCGACGGCCCAGACGGATATGTTCTTAACCTTGTTTCATGGTTGACAAGGTAATATTGAGAAGAATAGTAGGATATCATTTAGCCGTTCCCAAATATCCTTATCTACTCATAATAAAAGACATGATTTATTTTGAATTTGAATATATGAAAGAGCAACTCCATCACTTTTGTCGACTCTTACAACAATATGTCTCAACAACTCGAAATGAATCTTCATCTGGTTGGCATTGGTGTTTCACATTCAATTGCCCCAAACATGCACAACTATATCGCCAAATTACTCGGCCTACCGTGGAAATTCTACGCCACTGAATGTCCAACCACAGAAGAATTGGTGAACTTGGCTCGAGACTCCTCAACTGCCGGCCTTGTCGTCACAATGCCATATAAAGGGTCGATCATGGAACATCTCGATGAGCGCGACCAGCTGGTTTCCATAATAGGTGCCTGTAACAATGTGTACTACAAACTACTTGAAGATGGAACCAGGAAGCTTTGCGGTACTAATACCGACTGGAGAGGCGTCAAGGGCTGCTTGACAGAAAAAGGAGACGAGAAAACTCGACCTACTCAACTTTCCCCCGCACCAGCTTTGATTATTGGTGCTGGCGGAGCAAGTCGTGCGGCTGTGTACGCCCTCAACCAGCATCTCTATTCATCAACCATATATGTTTTGAATAGGGACGCCCAAGAGGTAGAAAGTCTGATTCAGGATTCAAAGAAGCTCCCGAATCCCCCGGAAATTATTCACGTCAAAACGGTCGATCAGGCAGAGGGCCTTTCGAGTCCGTATTACATTGTTGGCACCGTTCCGGATATTGAGCCAAAAACAGAAAGTGAATTCGAAGTAGCTTCTATCATCAACCACTTTCTATCAAGGCCTAAGAAGGGCGTGTTGTTGGATATGTGTTTTAAACCAAGAAGAACTCGCATGATCAACTTGGCTGAACAGCTAGGATGGCCTTGTGTGGAGGGTACTCATGTCATTGGATATCAAATTGAAGAACAATGGAAATTGTGGGCTGGAGAGGAACTCGTTCAGAAGTTGGACCGCGAGGGTGCGTGGGATGTATTACTCAAGGCTGCAGAGGAGAGTAAGGGAATCAATTTTTGATTTAGATAGAGTCAATGTATCTAATCTACATATGGAGCGTAGTACGCTACACCATATTCCAGCAGCCAATTATTCTCTGGATCCATTGTCTCGGCAAGGATACTAGTTCACACCCCATTCAAAGGCCTTATGTATACTGTAAATCCACAAATTCAAGTGTTGCAAATAATCAAATGAATTAGTTTACTCCACGGAACTAAGCTGAATCACATTCGTCTGCCGTTGCTCGATGCGGGGTGACCCGTCGGTAATGAATTTTGCCGACGAATGACTCAATCGGACAGCCAAATTGCTAGCAGTTCATGTATATAGCACTTCTTCCTTCCAAGGGAGAGACTGGAATAATCAACTGAAAAGGAAATATAATATCAAAATGGTCGATTTGCACTCTTTACCCGAGGGCACTTGGCCCCAAAATGCTATCCGGAACAATGGCCCAGATAATCTTGTCCTGGAACGAGCTAAGCTACGCGAACTTGCTGAAGGGTGGCCTTGTTACCGGTATGTATGAATTTACCATGGAGATTTAATCTTCTCACTAACTCTTTTCCACAGGGATTCTTGTGAATGGGAGAACTTCGAATCCATCTTCCACCCAGATGCACATGTATACACTACCTGGTCCGGCCGGGTCCACTACAAGGATTTCATGTCTGCTTCAAAAGCCGGAATGGACAAGGGTGCATTCATTATGCACCGTTGTCATGGAGTGACGAGCGATATCACCGCAGATGCCACGCGTGCGGTTACTAAAATGAAGGCAACCATCACACAGCGATTCATCATCGATGGCTGTGAAGTTGATGCGGAAGCGGATTGTCGATTTTGTTTCTTCTTCGAGAAGATAGACGGTAATTGGGGTGCTCGATTTGTCCGGCATTGGTACGAGAAGGATAAATTGATTCCAGTTAACCCGACCAAGATTCCGAATATCAACGATGACAAGCTCAATTCTTATCCTGAGGGATACAAGTGTCTAGCCTATTGCCAGGAGCTCACTATGGGAGTTACCGTGTTGAAAGATATGCCTGGCCATAGACGTCATGCTAGGACTGTCAACGGGGAGAAACATGATCTTTTGTATCGGTTGGCCAAAGATTGGCTGGATGGAAAGCAGATTGATGTATAGATCATTCGATATTTAGAAGATTCATTCTTACTGTATAGTGGGAGAGATACAACTTGAATTTCTTGACAAACGAGAACATTTTGAATCATTTCCATTTGAATAACCCCTAGTCTAATTCAAATTAAGTCTCTTTTGGAGTTTCTGCCATGCCAAAATACCTCTTGCAGCATGCTGATCGGGAACATGTTGCCCCTCTTCATTCATAGTTCTTGAAAATAGCTCCATAGACACATAACCAGTGTATCCCAGATCGCTTATGATCGCTTTTGCTACATCCTCAGCAGGAAGATAGGCACCTCGATCTTCCTCATACATAAATGTTCTTGCGTTTCGCGACCAGCTCATCCGGGCCGGTTGGCCATCCACATGGAATGGATGACCGCGAATTAGTGGCGATTCCATGCGTTCTGCATCAACAACTTGAATATAGAACACTTTCGAGACGTCAATCTCATTGACAAGTTTTCCCAATGATCGTCTGAAATCTTCATCTGCATTCATCGTCTTGCCCGTCGGCGAAGCGGGATCTGCCCATTCTCGTCCAGCAATGTTGAAAGTGTCGAGACACATTCCAAAATTAGGTCGATCGACACGCTTGACTATATCCCAAAGCTTCTCCCAAGTATCGATATAAGTACTCCAGCAAAGATTCTCGTAGGCGAAGCGAATCGGAGGATCCGCGGCCGCACCCATATCTGCGACTTTGCGCAGGTCGGCAGCAATCACATCTCGATCGCCTGTAAGTTGCTCTGCTGGGAGAAAGTTCGCGGGAATTTGAATAGTATTCGTCCCCAGCGTCTTGGCGATTCTCAGCCAAAGCTTCATTTTCTCGATCAAGCGTTCATGCTGATCTCTGTCCTTGAGGCCATCATAGAACAAGAATGGCTGTAATCCGATGATTTCCAGATTTTGGGCCTGACAGATAGAATGGATATTTTCTGCAGCTTTCAAGATGTGATCTGATGTTGGTGAATCATCTCCTGAGATCTGGCGAGCAGCATAGTCTAAGTCTTCATAGAATATTTCGATGCCTTTGAACCCCGCTTTCGCAGCTTGTTCAATTTTATAGTTGAGACAATGCAGCCAAGCACGTCCAAGGGACGCACTCATTATAGCTGGTTTATAATTCATCTTGTGGAGCTTAATGCGGCTTTTTGTAGGAATGGAAATGAGAAGTTGCGACGTGTTGCATAAATGAAGTGAAGTGTTATTGAATTATATTCTTGCGATCACTGGACGTCATAGCTCCAACCTGTTAGGGTAAGACATTTGCCTAAGCTTGTTTTCGGCGAATATCTCAGCCGTACAAGATACTATAGTATGAACGGATAAAGACTTGGATTGAAGGGGGGAAAATAAGCAATTCTAGCCCTTGTACAGTCAAAATCAGTGTCCCTTGATGATCAATCGCTTGATTCACAGTTCGGGTTTTTTCAAGAAATCGTGAGTGGTGGTAAATTACATTACATTTTGACTTCCAAGTTTATAGCTACAGATAGATAAACCTAGTCACGGAGCAATAAATAATCACGATGAAAAGACTTCAAGTAAATTATATGTACTTTTGAACCTTTCAATAGGATGTATGCTGATATAGATCTTCTTCTATACAGATGATCATTGATGTACAAACCCATACTTAATGGACTGCTCCTGGATGACACGCCGCATTACATGAACAGGCGCAGGTCTCTTCGTGAATATCTCATATTGAGCAATACCTTGCTCAATCAAAACCAATAATCCACTAACAACAACCCAACCCTTCGATGCACGCAGAAGAATCTGCTCCATTAATTGTGTTTTGAAGGGGCCATATGCAACCTAGTAAAGTCAGTACGTGCTTGAGCATCACCAGATAAAAGAACTCACCTCGACAAATACCCCTCCTGTTCGACTTTCCAACCAAATTTCTGGAATTTTAAACACCACGGGGTTTTCACTGCCGATTTGAAAGGGAGGGATACAAGGCACAACGATAGTGGGTAGTCGCAGTCCGGAAGGCCAATTGTCCTCTGAACGAAGAATATCAACTTGCAACTTGACTGCCTTGGACTTAGCCCAGTCATTCCAATAGTTCGCGAGGTTCTTCGCGTTTTCGATGGTACGGTTATAAATGTATATTCGCTGGACACCGAGTTCGTAACATGCATAAATCGCTGCACGAGCCATTCCTCCTGCTCCAACGATCAAAGCAGTGGTTCCATCTCTGACAGCATTGGCCGGGGAGAGATGTTTGTCAATGCAATCCCTGATTCCGATGTGATCTGTATTATACCCTCTTTTCACAATGGCCCGTGAACCATCCGGTTGACATCTGTGCTCTATGGTCACAGTGTTGACGGCTTGCATATCTTCTGCATCTGGTGTGATCTCATCGACAAATGGCAGAATGGCAGATTTGAACGGTAGGGAAATAGTCACCCCTCCACGATCCTTATCATCAAGTATTTCTTGAACGGCTGAGATTTCGTCGGCTTGCATAGTATCATAGGTATGTGGAAGCCCACTGTAGATATATGCTGCATGATGCATTTCCGGCGAGAGACTGTATTTGACACTCTGGCCGAATATCGTGAACTTTTTCTTTTCTAAAAGAAAAAAGTTCGTTAATGCCAGTTGTGCTTCGCTTATTGTTAAGCCATTCTTGTTTTGTACACCCGGAAGTATCACAGGAGAAAGAGTAGGGTTAAGGCAAATCGAGGTCCGACCAGGAAGCCCGGTATTGTATGCAATGACAGGTATATCTTGCTGAGCTGTAACCTGCTGAAGGAATGAAACACAAGAGAGATTGTCGTTTGGAAACTGGACTTCTCCAGTAACGCGAATTGCATCTAGCTGGAACGACCGCGTTTTGTCGCATAGAGCTTCCGGAGTAATAGATGAATGGCGTGAGCCCACTGGAAGCATATCATGGATACCGGAAATAATTTTAGTATGTCCCTTAGATTCATGAAGCCCCTGGGCAATCTTTTTATCGCACTGAAGTGGTATTATAAGAGCGTCTGGGGCAAGGCGAAGAACCGTTTCCAATAATTGGCTGTACACCCCGAGGCCCTGTGAACCAGGATAAAGTGCTTCCAGATCAATGATTATTGCAACCCGCGAATGCTTTCGCAGGGTTGCTAAATGTCGAGAGAGCCTAGATGCAAGGGTGGTAAGAGGATTTGCATCATCAGGTCTCACCACCAGGGTGATCACATCAGCACCTCCTTCCAGTAGTTCCAAATCCGGGCAACTTTCTTCAAGCCATGGTAGAAAGACCTCTAGGGCAAAGGTATGTGATGCAGAGAATGGATCCGATGAGAAAGTCTGAGAAACGAATGATCCAAAGATATGACGTAGAAATGTCACAAACAAGCGCTCCGTTTCTTTGAGCTTGAGGTATTGAGGTATTGATTGTTGATCAGGTTGTTGTCCTTGAGTGAGATTGAAGAAGTCAAAGTTGGAGCAAGCCTCAAAGAACTCGTTTCCAAGCTCAAATATCCGGTCAAATTTCTCGGCGCTGGTTGTCACGGAGTGTCTCAGGTCTTGCTCGTCTCTCCTCACATAAATAACGGGATGCTGTTGAGCAAACTCCATGAGCAAAGCTCGCTGCGAACGACTTGCGAATCCTCCCATTCCAACAATGACACAGTTCGTCCCATTATTCACTAGTAGCTCCCGCGATATCCTAAGTTCGATCTCACGATATTGGGCTAGGCCGTGGCGAGCAATGACCTCTTGCGGTGATGAATGAGTCTTCTCTTTGAAATATGAATCGAAATCAATAAAACGTCGTCGTAAAGCAACAGATGCTATAATTCCCAGAGTTCTTTTGCCAGCGCCGAAGAATCCAACCAACAACAATGTAGCATGTGGATCATACTGCCGTTGAAAGCCCAGAGCCTCATCCGCCAGCCCTAATTGAATATTGACAGGCTTCCCCGGATTTGTCGAGTCAGAAACGATGCTCATTTCAAGATACCAATGAGGCCGCTCAGATGTTATTGTAACTCTCCAAAACAACGTGCACTGCTTCTTCTCTGTTTTGTATAAGTTTTGCCATCGCATCGCCGTCGACGTCGACGTCGAAAGCAGCGAGCGGCTAAAGTCAACCCCGATCACCTGACCCCTTGCCACTTTAGACTGGAGAACATCATGGCAATCGGGAAATACTTTTGGATAATTCCTACTTGAAATGAATCGGGATGTCGAGTCCAAGTCCGCTCAAACGGCGACGTATTTATCGCGCTTGTGATCAATGTCGTCGACGGAAATCCAAGTGTGATGGAGAACAGCCCGTATGCTCCATCTGCAATCAGGCAAATCGGACCTGCACTTATGAGACTGGTGGGGGCCGACGAGGGCTTCCATCTGGCTATGTACGTAGCCTGGAGATTACATTAGGTCTGATTCTACGGAATTCTCCAAATAGTGAGAGTACATTGCGTGATGCGCTCCGAAATTCGCGAAGCCAGGGCAATTTCTTGACTAGCAAATTTGCGAAACAATCTGTATCTACATGGCGGCAATCAAAGCCGTATAAGGATGTTTCGAAATTTCTCGAACCGGGGTCGGAAGATGATACTATCTTCGATGATGCAGAATGGGAGCCGGCGGAGTCGATGGACCACGACGACGATACGGCTGATCATCACGATACTATATTCTCGAATACGAACCAACCCAATAAACTTGAGACTATTCAAGAGGAAAGGCCGCAATATATTGCACCCCAATCAAGTTTTATCGTTGATATCAAGCCTCCAGATAACACGCCCGGTCTTGTTGACTTTTACTTCACCTATACGCACTGCTGGTTCCCGATTCTCGAGCGCCGCTCAGTTTTACGAACCATGCACTTGGGGAGTAGCAATGACAATATCAACGGCCATGGCGACGAGAATTCCTCCTCTCGAATGGTTCTATGGTCTCTCATCGCATATACATCTGCCATGCAAGGCACCACTCAACCCGGGATGCCCAACATCTATTCTCTCCAACTCGCCATCGAACACCGAACATTGACCGATTGGGACTCTCTAGACCTCAGATACATACAGGCACTCTTGATTCTTGTACTAATGCACATCGCTTTGGGAAATATTCACCAAGCATGGACGTTAATAGGAAAAGCCGCGAGAATGTTAGCAGTTCTACCTCTGACAGCGAGGACAGCCCGGTTCAACCACACTCTCAACGGCTGTGTCATTCTGGACAATGTGTTATCAGCCCTTTTAGATCGGGCTCCCTGTCTTTCCCAAGAGGAGCAATTGAGCTGTCACCCAATTGAAGAAGATGATATAGAAGAATGGGATGTATGGATACCTCATACTGGTGACAAGCGGGCAATAGCATCAACGCCCTTGCGAGCACTAAGCACATTCAACCATATGAATCAGCTCATGCAGCAACTATCCGGAATTATGTATCAAGGCGTCGACACAAGCAATGCGGAAAACCTATCTAATGACCTACGAACAAAACAAAATGCTATCTCACGAAGTCATCCATACGACCGACGAAATTATATCTCTCCTCCTCTTTTGAATCTTCACCTTTTATCAGCTTTTACGACGATCTCCTTTTGCCGTAGATTCGAGCCGGTCTCTTCTACTACATTACTGAATGATTCATGTACCCAAGCCATCATCGATACTATCGACATACTTGACCATTATCGCAAAATAGCCGGTGCGATAGGCTCGTCACCACTTTCCATCTGCTTTGCGCTTCAATGTCGAAACGGTCTGACACTTGGGCATCTCCCTGATTCAGAGGCTCTTCAACAGCGAATATCCAGCTATTCACACCCCCTCAGACCGGTTGGTTGTGACGAATGGAAGTCCCATACTCGACTTCCTCCCCTGGAACAAGGTCAACAATCAAGGTCTTTGGACAACTCATTTTCAACGTCTACCATGACAGAAATGCCAAATCAATCAGTTTTACCTATCTCCCAACCTCAACCCGAACAACAAACAGTCATGAATCTCCCAACCATCGCATCAACTGAAGTCCCAGCATTAGAATCTCTATCCGGAACAGGAGATGCGGAAATGTACGACGCACTCTTCGAGGAAATGGTCACTAATTTCCCAGTCTCTCGGTATGTCCTCGTGGTAACTTTAAAATAGAGCATTTGATGATGAGGTACTAATATTTCCAAGACAAGAGCCTGCATTCGCGCATAATCTGGGATTCTACAATGGGGATTTGGATACGGATTTCCTGGCACAATTGCAACAACCTCCGAGCTAAGCAGCCCACTGGGTATTTGCTCTTATACCACGGGTAGTACTTAGTACACTGATATCCCTTCAACATCGATATACCCCAAGATCACTACTGAGTGCTGCATATGATATTGGGATACTGAATGCGTATAACTATATCCATCGGTTAAGTCCACAGCCGAAGTTCCCATAGCATTTATCAAAATGGATCCGGCTGGAATTATAATGTCTTCTATATCCAGCACACATTTTACTATCATTTAGCGTTGAGATGTTCTTGTATGCAGTAGACAAGTCTACAGCTTTCATATTCATTCATTCGAGTTCCTAGTTAAACAGTTCATAGTGTACAGGGTTCTCAATTTCCAAGAACCAATTCCATCATATTATCCTTTACCATCATCCGCACTATCTGTATTGAAATCACTGGCACTACCGCGTCTCAATGACAGTACGTTCTTATATGCCAATTCATCTGCCGTCCGCTCAGCTGCCCGCCACCGCGTAACAGCTTGCTCGACATCCTTGAACATGTCCTTTGAATCCTGGATGATGCCACCTTCCTCCCCATCGCTGGACTGTGTGCTCTCACGAGAGCCTCGATCAGAGATCATTGGGAATCCAGGGCCAAAACCTCGCTCTGGAACTGGATTATACATAATTGCATTGGCGAACATCCGTACAAACTCCTTCTCCAATTGGGCAGAATTAACAATGCCCTTAGGAGGTAGTAGGTCCTCGCTCTTCTGCAGCATGAGAACATTATTTTTAGTTGGCGTTCCGGAGACAGGTGCTGGGGACTCGCTATCACCCGCCGGAGTGCTAACGGCTTCAGTGGCAGCAGCAACAGCTTTGCTACCCTGGTGGACGGCTGACTTGATGGTTTTGAGGTCTTGGGGTCGGTAAATAAGATCATGGTAGCCAGGCGCATCGCGCTCTCCAAGCGGTTTGGCGAAAATGGAAGCTAGCTTATGCGTAGTAACATCATTCAAAATAGGAGCCGCAGTTCGATGGAAGCCTCGCGTGCACACAACATATCGGGATGTGTCTACCTTGGGCTCCTCAAATGATTCACTGACGCCGCGCTTGCGCTTGGATCTTTGTTTCGGAGTCGACTCGTCAAAACTGGCCCCAACACCACTCCGACGTTCAGCACGTGAGTCGCGCCCCGTCTCCACAGCAGGAGATCGCTCACGCGAGGTCAAAGAGCGTCCACGGCTTTGAGTAGATGCTGAGCTGATCGCACGGCCTCTCCGAGTGGTAGATGTTCGCTCGGTTTTGATGGTAGGGGTAGATTTGTCCCCAGTAACCGCCTGGCTTCTTCTTGTTTTTCTTTCTCGGGGACGCGAAAAATCCAATGCCTCTGGAGAAGATCCCCTTTCGCTTATCGGACTTACGTCTTCCGGCCGTGGTCGAGCCGGGGAAGTTGGGGAATGTGGAATACTTAACCGTGGCGTCCGTTTCCATGGAGTAGACGAGCCCGGTGTGTCAATAGAAAGCCGTGGACGAGACCCCTGCGTGTCATTATATGGAGGGATCGTTACACTCGGCGTCTGTGAAAGTCGCGGATGGCCGATCGGCACAGGAGTCTGGATTTCTGACGGTGCTGCCCCCGGAGTACTGGGTACATTGGAGGAAATGGACGCCTTGGAGGGCTTCTGGGATGGAGCCTGGGAAGAAGGCTGAGGCTGCTTGGCGCTCGCAGAGCCGCCGTGGGAAGTAGCAGTAGGAGAAACAGCGGAGTAAGGAGACTGAGGTGGAGGTTCAAGTTGCCATTGTTGGAAACTCGACTGCGTGGGAGTGGATTCGACGCCCGGCTTGCTCAAAGGCGTAGGGATATTCGGTCGTGGAGCAATTTGGGATGGGTGAGGAACAGCTGTAGGCGGTGGTGCTGTCGGTGTACCAGGTCCTGGATGTTGAGTTCGAGAAACCAGTGGAGGAACTGGAGGTTGGGATGGACCAGTTTGTCGAGCCGGCGCAACCATTTTGTCTTGCGCGTACTGCTCTTTCAACATCGCATTTGTCGCATTTGCGCTGGGCTGGATAAAATCTTGCTTCGTTTGTCCCGCTATTTCTCCATTACCTTGTGATCCAGCTGTCTGTGAAGTTTGAGGCACTGCTTGCTTGAAGGATTTTTCTTGCTGGGCCGTCTCCTGCTTCACATCAATATCCATCGGTTGAGGCGGTAATTCATCGCTACTAAGAGGCGCAGTCTCTATATTCGTCGACTTGTCATCTTCTTTCTCGAGACGGTCAATCTCATCCTTGATCTGGGTATATCGTTTCTCGTCCTCCCTGATTTCCTTGGTGACTAATTCCTTGAACCTCGCATATAAGTGGGCGACGAGCTCCGGGACAAGGACAGCATGTGTCGCAGTATTAGAAAGATTCTCCGGTCGCGGACTTGAGATCTTGCGTTTCTTAGGGTTACTGGACGGCGAGGAGTCCGTTGGCTTTCCATTGGGGCCATTTTCTCGATCAATTCCATCGCGCAACAAAGTCGCATATAAATCTTCCAAAGCCTCGGGGCTCAAACGATCCGCACTGAATGCGACTTGCTGGCGCACATGCTGGTTATTGTTCAGCAGGGCTGAGATCGAGGCGAAGCTTGCGGGGCGCACATTGGAGGTAGCGAGGGACTGAAAAAAGAGTAGGGACTCAAATGGAGTATACGCCGATAGAGGAGGCATCCCCCATTGCCCGCCTAATCGGCCACTGGCGGGGAGTGATTTGGGAATGGGGGCCACGGTGGGAGGGGTGGTGGTGGTTGGAGGCGCGCGTGGAGTTAGACGTGGAGGTGGACGTGTTCGGTCGCGCGAAGATTTTCGGTGGGTTTCGGGTGCCTGGGAAGGGGGCTAAGGATGCAAGATTGTCGCAAGATGCGCGGACAAATGAGGGTGAAGAAGAGGAGAATATAAGGAGATGATGATCGTGAGGAGAAGAGGAGAAATAAGAAGAAGTGTGAAAGAGAAGGGAATAGCGAGGGAAGGAACGTCGATGGGAGGGTCGCGATTGCCTGATGAAACTGGAAGGGCCAACTGGGGGTTCCTGCCAAGTTGGGAGGGAATGGAGAGAGAGTCGCTCCTTCCTGAGAGAAAGTGTCACGTGAGCGCATTCCTGGGTAGGTATTGTCACGTATTGTCACATTACTATCTTAGTGTGCTGCAGCCACCACATGCTGTACATAGTGTACTCCCTTTTGTGTACTCGGGGGTAGTACATAGTAGTTAATTATGTGACTAGTACTCACGTACAAGTACAGCCTACCACAGTATAGCCAGTACAGACTAGATACGCGATGCAGTCTATACAATCGAGTATACTTCAACCTCAACTATACAAACTTCCAATCTCAACCCTTCTCATCGAGCTTCATACTTTACTTCACACCAGCATTTCTTGACGTGGTGATGACAAGTTGACCAGGGGACACCCCTTTTCAATCCAAGTGGAGAGCAACCCCTGAGTGCAGCATCAGCACTCCCAGCACTCCCAGCACCCAGCACTAAACACTCTTAATCACCCTAATAATCGCCTTAATCTCTTCCTTTCAGCCTTCTCCACTCTTCTATACTCCGTAACTCGTCTTCTTCGATGCTTTCTTTTCCCCCTGAAATCTCGTAATACCGTGACAGCTTTCGGGTGGATAGTCGCCGCCTCTCCACGATTCCGGCGACTAACAACATAGTCGGTGGGCTACGATCGTCTCTTCTCAACCTCTTTTTTTCTTTCCTTTCTTTCCCCTCTTCCCCTCCCCCCTTTAAGCTCTTAGCTTTCAGCCCTTCCATCTGAATTCTCTCGATCTGTGCTTATATTACCCTCTCATTATCTCTCCATTTGGTATGGCTCTGCTTGATTTCCCCTCCTGTTCTTAACGTTTGGGTATTTGGTATCCAAAACGGAATATACACTACTTCTCCCGTGCCGCTCCCGCGAAGTATACAGGAGAGACACACCCATGATGTACATGGCTGACACACTTCTCCTCCACGAATAGCGCTATTTTGCAGTATCCTTACTATATTTATTGAAACCTTTCACCACCTACTGCGTTCTATTCCGTCGATCCTAGCTCCTTTTTTTTGGCTACAGGATCTCAAGATCGCACTCTTTCCTCCTGATTCCCCTGTTACTTGTACCGTCCCAGGTGCTGCCCCGCACACTCAGCCGTTCACGCATTTCGTCCTCCCGTTTTCTTCGCCGTGATATCGCAAAGATCAATAGATAGAAACTACTCAACCTCGTCGTTTACAATGTCTTCCGATATGGACCAGGAGTGGAAGCCCACTAAGATCCGCCCTCAGTCGTGCGTTGAATTAATTCCCCACTCCCCGACACCAACTTTCAGCCACAAAGGATCGGGGGGTTATCCAAACAAACATTCCGATGCTAACCCTAACTCGGCACAGGACAATGGCACAGGATTTCTCCTCTGCACTCGATAGTGCTTTCATGTTGGATAGCGACGTCAACCATCTATCCCAGACTATTGATCAAAAGTCAGTTTCGTTGAAGCTTGTCTGCTTCGGTCGCATGCTAATATGCTATTGCTTATTCTATAGGAAACAACAGATGATGATTCAGAGCCGTGAACTCGAAGAACTACAGCAGCGAATTCGAGACGCGGAAAACCGCCTCAAGTCGCGACAATCGGTCAACTTTGGTTCCTCCTCGACAGGCCGTAATGGCGAGGGCCAGACAGCCGGTAAGGGTGGTTCTGCTTGATCTCCTCGTCACTTGCATTGCATCTATTATATGTGACCTGTTTCTGTATTGCATCTTGCGTCTGCATCCTGCATCTTGCATCTCTCCTCCTTTTTCTTCCCTCCACTTTTTCTTTATACCATTTATTTTCCGCTTCTTGCATATATGTACTGGAATTACGGTGGTAGACTGATGCGCCGACACAGCACCCCGAGAAGGACCCGTCACCGAACAACCACAGGAGGAAAAGGCGGCGGAGACTGCGTCGTAATTGCGCAGAATTAATCATTGTGAAGTTTGAGCCTTGTTTACTATTTTTTTTTACTTCTTTTTTTTATACCTTTCAGTTGCCGGCAGCAGACCGTGATTTGGCTGGGCCCGGCGCGGATCACGTCTCTTCTCTTCTTTATTCCCCATTTCCGTTCTTTTGATTCTTATATTCTTTTTCCCTTGCTCAGCATTATTTCATGTATGTACCGGACTGTCTGAGTGACTGGCACGGCGTAATTGATATTTATACTCATCTGCTCTATCTCCACGCATACTATATACACATACGCATATGGTTACACATAAACATCCAACTATCATAGCTCTTTCCTTTCTTCAACTCTTCTTCACTCTATGGATAGATATATATCTGAATTCTAATTACTTTGACATATTAATCTATCTATCTACTCTATCTATACCATATATCCTGCAGTCTAGACTGGGGCAGTCTAGACTTCCCTCCACCAATCATAATGCTGATTCATCCCCACTCTGCCGTCATCCAACGTTTCCAAGCTAAGCCGATTGTCGCTCTGCGCGAGCTTCCCCTCTTCCAAGGTTTTTCTCTTCTTTTTTCTTCCTCCACTCCCAACCTCCGAATAAATTTGGGTCTTCGAGTCGTTTTTGCTCATTTTTGACCCAATTTACTCGAATTACTTTATTTTTATTGTTTTATTGCCATTGTTGAACCCTTGTCATTCCGCATTTCCCCCGCCTAAACCCCCGGCTCCACACCATGGTGCTGATCGACAAGCACGAGTTCCTCACCGAGGAAGAGAAGCGTCTCAAGGAGGATCGTGAACGCAGCAAGTACTGGAAGCGATGGGGTCCCTATGTCGCTGAGAGACAATGGGCGACTGGTGCGTCAAGATTGATATGCGAACTTCATTACTGATCCGGCAGCTAATCACTCTTCTACTACAGTGCGAGAGGACTACTCGTAAGTCAATCCTCTGATCTTTCCCTCGAAATCATCCAGAATCATATTAATATAATAATCTTGTATACAGGGAAGACGGTGACGCTTGGAGTTGTAAGTATTCCCGCATATTTCTCTCTCTACGACACTCAACATCGCTAATTAGCTAGACTTTTCCCATGACCATGCCCGGTCGCGAACATTCCGCTGGGGTGAAGATGGCATTGCTGGAGTTTCTGATACCCACGGTTTGCAAAATATTGCATTTTCATTCTGGAATGAGAAAGAGTGAGTTGTGAAACGTGGGGCTGCAAGCGTGCGGGGGAGAAAGTGGAGGGCACTAGCAATGAGATGAGATAGTGAAGCTGACCATTTCCATCAGCGAGTTTCTGAAAGAGCGCCTCTTTGGTCTATCCAATCCACAGGGAAACCATGGTGAGAGTATCAAGGAAGCTCATTTCCATGTGGATAATACCCCCACGGTAGGTGACTCCTGTTCTACTACTCCCTATGAATCATGGACTGCAACTAACCTAATCTGACCCACAATCCAGCATTCCTACATGAAATTTTTGTACAAATACCCTCAGAATGAGTTCCCTTACCAAGAGCTGGTCGATGAAAATGCCAAACGGTCCCGTCTGGAGCGGGAATATCAAATTCTCGATACAGATGCTTTCAAGGACAACCGTTACTGGGATATCTTCATTGAGACTGCCAAGGAAGGTGATGATGAGGAAGAACTGATCTTCCGAGTCATTGCGTACAACCGCGGCCCTGAGCCAGCCCACTTACATATCGTTCCTCAAGTTTGGTTCCGAAATACTTGGTCATGGGGCTATGAGAAACAGGGCCCAAAGCCATCCATCAAGTACGAAGGGCCACGCATTGCCAAGTCAACCCACTCCACATTGGGTGATCGTTATGTCTGCTTTGCTCCCTCGCCCCCGGTTGGATCCAGCGAGGAAGATATCCAGCCTCGGATGCTGTTCACTGAGAACGAAAGCAACAACAAGAAGCTGTGGGATACCGAGAATGACCAGCCCTACGTAAAGGATGCTTTCCACCGTCATATCGTCGATCAAGAGAAGGACGCTATCAACCCAGCGAACGAGGGTACCAAGTTTGCTGCATGGTATGCCTTTGATGAAGGTGAAGGTGTGCCTCCAGGCGAGTGTGCAGTCGTGCGATTCCGCTTCTCTCGCAAGAAGGAGGAATTTGTGGACGAGGAAGTCCTTGACGATGTCATCGAGCAGCGTCGTTCTGAGGCGGACGACTTTTACTATCGCATCAACCCTCTTCCCATGAGCGAGGACTTACGCAACATCCAGCGTCAGGCCTTTTCCGGCATGATGTGGTGCAAGCAGTACTACAATTTCATTTGGGACCAATGGAGCAACGGTGACCCAGGAGAGATCCCACCACCCGCAGGCCGCAAAGGCATTCGCAATGAGCAATGGCGTCACCTCTATATCGACGATATTCTGTCGATGCCTGACTCCTGGGAATACCCATTCTTCGCAGCATGGGATACTGCCTTCCATTGCATTCCACTTGCCATGATCGATCCTGACTTTGCCAAGAAGCAGCTGGACCTCATGACCCGAGAGTGGTACATGCATCCAAACGGCCAATTGCCGGCCTACGAATGGAACTTTGGCGATGTCAATCCACCTGTACATGCATGGGCTGTATTCCGTACATTCAAGATTGAGCGTAAGATGTACGGTCGCCAGGATCTGGATTTCCTGGAGCGTGTCTTTCAGAAATTGCTCCTCAACTTCACCTGGTGGGTGAACCGCAAGGACTCAGAAGGTAAGAATGTCTTCGAGGGAGGTTTCCTCGGTCTGGACAATATCGGTCTCTTCAATCGGTCCGAGCCCCTGCCGACCGGCGGGGTCCTCGAGCAGGCTGATAGTACTGGCTGGATGGCCTTCTACTGTCTGTGCATGCTGAACATTGCTCTGGAGCTGGCCAAGCATCGCCGAACATACGAGGATATTGCTTCCAAGTTCTTTGAACACTTCATCCTCATCAGCGATGCGATGACCTTCCGGTCTGGAGAGGACAATATCAAGTCACTGTGGAATGAAGATGACCATTTCTATTACGATGCCATTTCATATGGCGGCCCCTGGACCCAACAGCTACCCGTGAGATCATTGGTTGGTCTCATCCCTCTCTATGCTGTCCTCACCCTTGAGCCAGAAATCATCAAGAAATTCCCTTCATTCAAGAAACGTCTGGACTGGTTCATTGAAAATCGCTCAGATGTAGCGGAGCGCAACATTGCCAGTATGAAGCGCCGAGGCAAAGACGACCGTCTCCTGCTGTCTTTAGTGAGCAAGGACCGACTAGAGAAGATTCTCAAGCGCATGCTGGATGAGACCGAGTTCCTTTCAAAGCATGGTATCCGATCCATGTCTAAATACCATGAAAAGAACCCTTACTCTATGGAGGTGAATGGTCAGGAGTTCAAGGTTGGGTATGTCCCCGGTGACTCGGACAGCGCTCTATTCGGCGGTAACAGTAATTGGCGAGGACCCATTTGGCTTTGCGTCAATTTCCTGCTTGTTGAGTCTTTGCTGCGGTACTACATGTTCTACGGCGACTCTTTCCAGGTCGAATGTCCAACTGGTTCGGGTGACTACATGCATCTTGGAAATGTGGCAGAAGAGCTGCAGCACCGGATGCAGCATCTATTCGCTCAAAATGATGAGGGTCGTCGCGCCATCAATGATAACAATGACCTTCTCGACTTTGACGAGAACTGGAAGGATTACCTCTGGTTCCATGAGTTCTTCGACGGCGACACTGGCCGTGGTCTAGGCACATCTCACCAGTGTGGCTGGACCGGCTTGATTGCTAAAGTCATCCACGATACAGGGTAAGTTTGATCTGACCTCTTCTGACATAACCAACTCCTATCGTAAATTCAATTTACTAACATCTTATCTCAGCCTCAACTGCCGTCTCCCCCAGACACCTCGATCGCCCTTCGCGGCAGCATCTCATTACTTCGACGACATCTTTTCCCGTACTGGTCGTCCACAATCCTCACGCCGTCCATCTGTCCGCCGCTCATCTACCACACGCTCCATCGGCAACCGAAGTGACTTCAACTCCACCATTGCAGGCGACGCGACCCCGTCAGCGGTGTTGGATGATGAGTTCGGCAGCCCTACCAGTCGACGCGGCAGTACATTCGCTACCTCTCCGAATGGCGAAGAAGAAGAACATGTCCACAATTATGTCGAAAGCCAGCTTCAGCGAGTGCGCAGCTCTGCCTCTATCGCCGCGTACGAAGATGAGTTAGAGACCAAGGCTGATAAACAGAACGGCAATGGCCAGAATGGTCACTAGTGATTCTTTTTCTTTCTTTTTTTTTATATCCTTTCGCATGTTATATTTCTTACCATTGTCAGGAATTATTGAAGAAGGATTTGATGATTTGATTTGATATGATGATGCGAATAAACGGCTGCACTAATAGATATCTTCGCGATGTCATATACATTTTGAGCGTTTAATTAGAACAATCGAGATTGCATTTGGCTGAAATAATTGGGTGTAGATGAGACTAATTGCCTATGTCTTTAAGAAGTTCTTTCAGTACATTCGCTACCTCTCCGAATGGCGAGGAAAAATTATACTAAGTAGTACAATTAACTCTTGATATCCCAGGAGGAAACTGTCACTCGACCTCCCAAGCTAAGAAAGGTTTGATGCCCAGGTATAATCGAAGACAGGTGGATCTAGCCTACTAAGACACAAACCTACTCGACTCAGACCCTACACTGATGAGATAGATAATGAAATATATTGTGCAATTCACAAATAATGAAAACAAACGGAAGTGAAAAGACCGAGGCTGATAGAACCCAGGACTTCGGCATTCCAACGCTACCGTTCATGCGGGAATGCTAAATCTAACCAACACGCCCACACAACTCTCGAGGCTATTTTACATTTACAAAGCATCAGTGAGAGCCTTGTTCATCTTGGCGATCTTGGAAGAGACGCTCAGGTCGATGGTGCGGTCACCGATCTCGACGACGAGGCCACCGACAAGGTCGGGGTTAACCTGGTAATGTTAGAAAGGAAGTGACATTTCCGGAAATAGAATAGAAACTTACGTTGGTGACGATCTTGAGCTTCTTGCCCTGGCTGTACTCGGACTTGGCAACGGCCTTCTCGAGACGGGAGATGGTCTTGGAGTCGAGCTCCTTGAAGATTGTTAGAACATCATACATACGAACGATATATAAACTAGGCTATAACATACCTGAGCACTGGTGATGCTGAGCTCGATCTCACCACGGTGAGCGCTCATGAGAGTAGCGAACTTCTCGCAGACACCCTCGAGGGAGCCCAGACGGTTGTTCTCGGCCAGAGTAGCGAGGAAGTTCTTCAGAATGTCACCCTTGTCGGCACCGGCAACCTTCTGGAGCTCGGCAATGATCTGCTGCTTGTCGGCGTTGGTGAGGGTTGGGGCACCGAGGATAGCACCCAGCTTCTTGTCGGCCTGCAGGGTCTGGCCGAGGCTGGCGATAGCCTTGGCGGTCTGGTCGAGAGCAGCGGACTTGGTGGAAGCAGTGTACTAGAAGAGCGAAGTAAGGTTAGACAAGTTTCCTAAACGCGTGCGGGTGCGGTGAATATATCGCGAAGTTCAGAGTTCGGATCCGACATGGTGGAAGGAGAGGGGATGCAAGCTCGGAGGGGGTGTCGGAACAACACGACGTCGGGAAGAAAACCACCACAACAAAGAGCGTATCACATAAGGAAGTCGAGATCATACCAGAGCAGTGGCGTAGGTGCCGTCAACGCCGAAAAGAGCGACGGGGGGGCGGACTTCCTGGGCCGGGGTGGCATAGGTGCGCAGGTTGTTAACAGCGGCGCGAGGGGCGGAGAACTGCTGAGCGGCACGCAGGCCGGAGCGGGCGACACGAGCGGACATCATCGTGAGAATTGAGAGCGAGGAAAGCCTCGGTGGGCAAGGAGGGTTGGAGGGAATGGGATGGAGTGAAGTGCGGACGGGGTTGACTTGCGTGCAGGTTGAAGATGGAAGTTGCACGCCCGACTTCTTCCTGGTCACGTGCGCTGACATAATAGTCCCGATGGAGCAAGTTTTTTACAAACTACAAAATAATTCAACAATTTTTTATGTTATTTATTATTTAATTTGAGTGAGAATATTCGCGGACTGTTTATTTAAGAATACATGACTCTGATAATACAGTTAAACTAATGCACATTGACCACTGTCGTAGTGTCTTCTCTTCGTTCGACTCCGCAGACCACGCCGGAAGACCGGAATCGCAACTCCGCAATTGGAAATTTGATAATGAACATATTTTCTTACTTTCTAGCGTGCCAATCTCGTCATACACCCCAACAATTCACAACAGCACAGCCAGTTCAAACGCCAACTTGAATCCATGGATTCATTAAATTAAAATACCCATCCAGAATGCATGTCCGCGCCCGAAACGCCATTGAGAACCCTGTTTGCCGAGACTCGTCCGAGATTTAACTAAGATCAGCGGTAAACAAGTCCATCTCATGCACTGTTATGGCCATGAATTCACGACACATACACGTTCCACACAGCCCTAATCACTCCTCAGCATACTGTCTACCAAGTCACCCAGCGGACCCCAATAATCCTTGCCGCTCGCCAATTTATGCTCATCGATGAATAATACATAATGCTTGAAGCTGGTGTTCAGGTGCGGCTCGAGCCCTAGATGGACGACAACGGGGTAGTGGTGGCAGTAGATATGGGCGTAGACTCGGTACAAGCGCTTAAAGATTTGGCGCAGAAGACTGGAGAATGACTTGGGGAATGGAACACCTACAATATACATATCACTGATCAGTCTGACCACCTTAACACAGCCAAGCAGGACCAGGAGGCTCGAGTAACTCACCGATTCGGCTAGGGAACATTTGCTCATTATCGATATTACTCTGCACCCAGCTCATCAAATGTTCGATGTATTCGGGGGCCGACATCTTTGTGGGTCGCTTGTAATTTTCAGAATCTTGCCAGAGATACTCGAATCTGCACGAAGCTGTCAGTCACGGCCCACCATATCCCCAGTATCGCGTTCGATTATGGATCATACTCGTCGGTTGCCTTCATTTCAGGACATGTTTGCGGCGAGCAAAACTCGGTTATGGAACCATATAGCAGGTTGATCTGGTTGTAGAAGTCGACAACTATAAATCCAAATCAAAAAATTGTTAGCGATGCTTGCCCACACAATGATACTGAAGCAGTTTCAATCTTACCATTCACGGCAAGCCATTCATTCAGATCTTCACCCTCAGGAAGCTTGACAGCCTTGCGTAGACTGCCACTTCCCAAAGTAGCTTCAGCAAACTGTCTCAACTGATAACTGCTTGTACCCTTGGCAGCGGACCGGGGTTTGAAGGGGGCTCGTGTCCGCGCATTGCTAGGAGGGGTTAGTCCAAGAGTGCCTTGTTTGAGTGCGCGCACTGCTGGTGAAAGATAGGAAGGAGGTTCAAGAAGAGGTAGATGTGAGGTGCGAGTGGTTTGGTAGATGCCCGATGGGCTTAGACTCAGACCATGGGACGGAGACTGGGATGGGGCTGGTGGGGAGCGCGACACTGCTTCCGTCGGCGCAGAAAGATGAACAGGGGCAGGGGAAGCGGGGACAGACATGGTGGTGATGAACGAAGACATTCTCGTCCAAGGAAATCTCCCTTGAGATATTATTTGGCGGGGATCGCAGATCGGGGGGTTGTGGCTGCATTCCAATGTCAAGGAGTTAGTTGCGTGCATGGCCATCGGGGAATGGAGAGGGTCTGCGGTATGTCATACACTTGGCAAATGAGGACGAGTAATTTTCACCAATTTGAAAAGTGAGACAAGACAACAAAAGACGAGATCGACGATGCGCACAACTTGAAAAGCAGGGATGTCTTAGTAGTGGTGATGCAGTGAGAAGCAGGGTGTAGTGTAGTGCTTGTTATCGGCTCAGCTCCCCACCGACTCGGCGATAAGTCGTTGCCCGAGTGACCGCCCACCAAGATTATCATTAAGCAGTGATTTTGGTGAATTATTATATTTGTAGTCCACTGTTCATATTCAAAATTCGTGATATGCGTAGAATAATAGCATTTTGAACAAATAAACTAAAATAATTAATACTAAATAGCGTATGAGGGGCATTGTTCTATACTCGATTCATCCGGAAAAAGCACAACAACACGACAAAAAGGGAAAGCCGAGCAAGAATATACAAGGCAAGAACGGATTGAGTCCATCGTACCTTCCTTTGAATATGTTCACAACTATAATTAGATTAAATTATATCATGTGACATCTGGTATTAACGAAGTATACCCAGTCCACCAGTCAACTAGTCAAGTACAATGGCTAGTAAATACCACCCATGTATAGAGTTCAACTTGAAGCAGGCTAATGTGGACATACATAATGGAATATGGAAATGGATTAGAGGAACCCTCTACATCCGTGGGGTGCCTTTAAATCATCCGTGCGTACATACCACAATATACATATACTATTAACAGTTCACAGCTCTAAGTCAATCTGATAATGTGGGGAACCCCGCATTCGTCTCAGCATGTATTACGTTCCAAGGTTAGCTAACCTTTTAGTAGTTACTACGAACCACTAGGATACGCATAATAGCATGAAGCATTTACAGCATCATATAAACAAGCTCTTGAGATCAGAATACTGAACTTGTGATAGCAGTAAGATGCGTGCCTTCGATCGCGGTGCCTTGATGACTATATCCTGGTATAAATACACTTCACAACTTAATGTCACATCATTTTTTAAACCGCAGTATGATAGAACTGTTCCAAGGTTGAACTGAACAATCAGGATTGCGCCTTATCTCCTAACTCTCGAGGCATTTCGCCGTTCGCAGCCATTTCGTTGAATACTCGCTCGGCAATCTTGAATGCATCCACTCCAGCCGGAGCACCACAATATACAGAGGCGTGCATAATAGCTTCACGAATCTCAAGCTCACTGAGACCATTGTTTCGAGCACCTCGAAGGTGAATCCCCAATTCCGGTCCTCGGTTCAGAGCCATCAACATCCCGATATTGAGGAGACTGCGGTCTCGTCGTTCCAGGCCAGGTCGGGTCCAAATATTTCCCCAGGCCCATTCGGTGACCAGCTCTTGTCCGGGTCTCGAGAACTCTGTTGAGCCGTTCTCTAAGGCCTTTTCCACGTAGGATTCTCCAACGACTTCGCGTCGAACTTTAAGACCCTCCTCGAAGAGCTGTTTGTGTAGATCATTGAATTTCGGATCGGTAGACATTTGGACGGTGGAAAGGGATGTACCAATAGCGTTGAGAAGGTGTACTGCTTGGTTTTCGGAATATATTTCAAATCAAGAGAAAACAGTTATATATTGAAAGCTAGCGAATCTTGAACGAGCCGAGGTGTGAATTGCACACCCCGCCATGATCTACCATTCGGGCATTGTCGGGGTCATGCTTTGCCCCACTCCTTTGCCCAAAATTGGGAGTTCCCATTGTTTGATCTAACCAAGAGTATAAATCAGACCTTCGATATTGAGAGGGAGGCAGTCTGGATGATAGAATGCGCCGTAACTTTTAAAAGCATACTGTTTCTTTGAAAACACCATAGGATGAATATTCAGGGCTAGTATTGTACTACTAGTAGTGGATATGTTATAGTACGAGTAAGATTTGTAGTAAGCCGTATGCAGCGACTAGCTATATCGCAGTTCATTTCCAATTCTTTAAATAATGAGAGCTCCAATTTCATGTTACAGTCTTAGATGTGGCCAACACCAGTACTAATAGTATTATGTAGTAAAGAAATCACTCCTCAAGGGCTGAACCACTCTCAGCCTTGATTTCATTATCCCAGTTCTCATTACCTTGGAGATAACGAAAAACAACTCTCGAATCCAGGTCCTTGCATCGTTCATCCTCACTGGCTCCTTCGTATATTCTCAATCCTGCATCACCGAGAACATTATTCGAACCGACTCGACGAGCCATGCCCAGAGCAAGGGAGAAGTCCTTCTTCATCAATTGAACTTTGAGCCCATTTTTATATCCATCAGAGGAAGGAGCTTCGGGGCAAACACCTGGCACCGGACAGAATCGATCGCAAATTGTATTCTGAGCCGTGCCCGCAGCATACACCTTTGCAAGAACACGCGGATCAAGTCCGGAACGCATCCCCATATCCATGGCCTCTGAGCAAGCGATTGCAATAATGCCGGATAGATAATTATTAGATAGTTTGGCTGCTAGACCAAGAGATGGACCACCACATGGAATAATCTTGGTTCCCATGAGGGAAAGTATGGCAGTTATACCATTGATGTCTGTAGTGTCTTCTTCTGCACAACCAAGGAAAAAGGAAATAGTTCCTTTCATCGCTCCTATCACACCACCACTCACAGGAGCATCATATAACTTGGCTGTGGGGAATTTCTTTGAAAGAGCATCCTTCACTTCAAGAAAGCTGGCTGTATCGATGGTGGAGCAATCGATCAATGACTTACCCCCAACATCACCAATGAGAATCCCATTTTTCTCCCAAATAAACAGCCTTGACATGTTTTCCTTCAGGAAGCATCGTAATGAGAACTTCCTATTTCGTGAATCAGCATTTGAGTAAACTTGTTTCAATTGATGAATGCACTTCATACCGAGTGATCAATAAGCTCCTTTGGATTGGTGGATTTGATAACCGTATCGGGATATTTTAGACAAATATCATCAACCAAAGCCGGCACGATATCGAAAACATATAATTTAGTGGACTTTGACACTTTCTCCGCTAGATGACTTGCCATCCACATTCCCATGGCACCAAGGCCAATGAAGCCGATCGAGTTTGCTGCAAGACTGGCCATAGCGAATAGAAATGAAGCCTATATCTCTCGGTGAATGAGACTTTGGGAGATAGCCCGACAAATCATGGTATTTTCAATGGTTTAAATAAGCTTAGCTACTCGTGCCATGTCACAATAAATGCGGGGTGAAGCTGGGGTATGCTTATAGCCGATATTGGAGAAATTTTACGGCTAACTTCTTTCTACTCCGCGTCTTAGAAGATTTTTCCTTGTCGAAGCCTTTGATACCGATTATTGAAAACCGTTCACTGGATCAGAAGGGCTGACCTGGTATATAAATACAGTTTCGATCATGGTTTCCGCCAATGACTCGGGAAATTGTGTTCAGCTACCTGCTTTTACAAGTTGGACATTTGACTCTACCAGAACGAATTTTTGTCCACCCTTCTTCAGATTATTTGAAAATAACAGTGCGGTTTCTTACAATCCTTATAGAACATACTAATAGAATATCTGGGCGTATCCACAGACCTTTTTTTTTCGATCTTGGTCTGCGACACCCAACAACTAGATATCCCCAGCCAATACAGAATCATATCGAAACGGAAGCGGAAGGTATATAAATTACCTAATTTCTTATAGTTGCCCATGAATTTCTTTAGAAGCAGAATAAGGACAATATTTACCGACTTTTGGGAATGTTTAGATAGTCAATAGCAAGATGCATACAAACAATGAAAGCTCTGACTGTTGTGCTGAATGAATATTGTGTGTTGTAGTAGGATCTTCCCGTAGAACTAGATTATCGGATACCATAGTACAACTAATAGAACCTAGTAGGTACTACCTAGTAGTGTATGATGACAAGTGAAAGGTTGTTTCTGGTGTAATTCGCCCATGGATGTAGTATATCGGCTGAACTTTATATTTGTTGACTCTTCAACTCCGCGTCCCAAAACGGTAATCAATATCCTTGAAGTGCCGACGATGACAGGCTCAATTCGAGTTCCGAATACTTTTTAGGACTCGGATCTACCATTTTGACATAGTAAATGGGAAAGAACGAGTCATCCTTTCTGGTTCACTGACTATATTGCTCTTTCCACCTTTCCTTCGAATTTCTCTTTCCTACATACATCTACACAATACCCACACCTGAGAAAATCGCTTCACGTCCGGTTTATTTCATATTGAGTTTATACCCAAAAAGTGCTAGTGCTTGAATATAAATATGGGATCAAAGCTTATCCAGCCGAGATCCTTTCGAGTCTCGCCTTTTTCAAACGAGTACTTGCGGTGCCCATCAGTCACCATTCGCCGGTCTACTGTTGTCGACATTTTCGTCGCTGAATATACCTTGCGTCTACTGGCACAACGTCGAGAGGTCCTACTGTTTAAGTTGACAGAACTGCAACTGCAACAGGAAGTGACAATCGAGTCCAACGAAAGCGAGATTCAAGAAGTGACCACCCAACTTAAAGAAAATCAATCACAGCTTTCTAAGGGTGAAAGCGCCCTTCTCCGGGCTGAATCCTACCTCGGAAATGTCAGACTAAAGGTGGCATATGACGAGCTGAGAAAAGACGCCAAATGGTTTATGCGTCAAGAAATGGTCGACGATTGCTGGAGCCGAGGAGGGTGTTGCAGTCGAGAGTGTGGATGCTGTGCAAAAAGATATCTGCTAGATAAAGGCGAAGGCCATTGTACCTCCGAGTGCTGGTGCTGTAACAACTCTCAAGGATCTGGACTTCCAGAAATAAGCGAAGAAGTCGGTCAGAGTCTTAGGACCAGACTTGAAGACCAACACCCAGTCCATGTGGTGGATATGGCAAATTGGTTCTTCACTCCACAGACGTTTCAAGAGGATCCCCGGCTAATATCAGAACCGGAAAATTTACTGAGGTTAGTTCTGGACTTCAAGCCGAACAGAAAGGGTGTACAGAAGCTAATGGAAGTTATACTTGTCTAGGTCTTTGATCGATTGTGGCATTCCAAGAATCTCGACTGGTTTGGTGGAAGGGCTTGAGCCGGAGGAAAGACGAAAAGCGGCATTTAAAAATAGCTATGATGATAATAGTGATGCTGCAGTGAGGATATATTAATTTTCAAATAAAACTTTCATCTTTCATCTGCGAACTGCTAAAGTAGTTCAAGTAGGAGCACATTCAAGTCCTAATATATTTTTTACTAGCACTAGCTGTGTATAATATGTAGCGACGAATAATTGTTGAGAGCTTGGAAGCTTAATCATTTTTTCCAAATCCGTGAACTTATCGTTTAATATTATAATATGTCTTTACATTTGGTTTTTAGAAACACCCCAGGCGCTATCTTATTAGAAGTACTTTCAAGTAGACCTCGCATCCATCGGGAGGCTATTTTTATTTCCATTTGGCATCAACAAAGCATCACATAGGATCTATTCTGCTTGTATAGTCCAAATAGTGATTCAATTCTCATCATAAGCTTTCGAACAAATCAAAACATCAATAGGCTCCAACCCTTTGATTCCAGGATCTAATTGTTCTCGAAACTCTGGGGCCCATATCCATCTCGATCCAATGTCGAATTTACTAGTACAAGCCACGACCATCTTCTGCTGGCTTTGCCAAGCTTTCTTCACATGAAGATGTCTCTTCCCAATACGAAATCCTGATCCAAGTCTCAGGTGTTTGACATCAGACTCCGGCGGACTTGGTAGACCGAAGTTTATGCGTCGTGTTCCATTGACTCGTTGAGTGGGTTGTGGTAAAACCCGCAGGGAGAGCCATGTCCTCCGAGAAACATTCAAATAGCTTTGTTGGCAATGGTTTCGAGACCGTGAGGAAATTTCCTCAATGAAACCAAGACATCTTTGACTAATGACTGCAAATGTGGATGTATCGCGAGTGTCTGCCACAATGTCCAGCCATTTATTGAATCGGGTTCGTAAAATGCGATGATTTGTCGGAGTGTCTAAGAAGGGCCAGTAGGCTTGAAGGTTTCCCTCCATATCTACTCCTGTATGCTCAAGTGCCTGTAGTGCTAAGATGATTTTTTGACGGATCTGAACCGCGGATAAATCAGCATCCACGGATGTTTTGTCGTCGGTATATTTGGAGCCAATGCTCGCGAGGGTTCCATCTTGCGTCGAGCTTCCATCGAGAACCGAGCAAAATCTATTGTCAACAATCAGGCGATTCCAGCAAGTTTGAATACACTTCGGGTCTGCAACTTCATGATTGCAAATTTGGGGCTTTTCAGTCCATTCTTTCGTTTGGGATAAACGTAATGCTTCCCACAGGCTGATTCGCAGCGCGTTCCCAGTACAAGCACTTATTTCCAACCCTACACGTAGTCTGAGTAGTGGATTTATGTCGATTTTCGAGTTTCGCAGTGTCGAAAGCAATACTTCTTTGTGTTTCCTGCCTGGCACACGCTTGTGTCTTATCACAACGCCGGCATTGACGTACTGACCCCCGGTAAGCTGGATTTCGTGGCCCTCCATCGTATAGTAATCATTGCAAGTCCCCGGAAACTGAAATTGATCCAAGTTGGCGATGTGCAACCCTATGTCGCTGATCTGTGATCTGCATTTCGGATTCACTGTCAATCCGCTAGAGCTCATTGACTCAGTGCCGATCAGAATTCGAGAGGTATTTTTCAGCAATATTCGATCCGCTCGATTGATGTACTCGGGTACCTCTGTTGTCCAGTGACATTCAATCTCACCCGATCTTTCAAACTCCGAAGGCTGTTCGGCTCGTGGCAAAGGTACGATGAAGCCTCGCTCAGTTCGGATAATAGGGCCTTTATGGGCTGTTCCCCCCACAAGCCAGACTGGTCCCCATAGTTCCTGAAGATCTTGCACGACCAAGGATAATTTCAATCCAGGTTGGATTTGATTTGGTTGACTTTTTCCAAGAACCCAAGCAGGCCCTCCAATGAAGTCCTTCAAGCAGGCTAATTCTCGAGGCCGGAAGAAGTAGCCAAATCCAACAGGGATACTGTCAGTCTCCTGACCCCAAAGATTCGTGTCAAAACGGCAGACATGAGAGCCAGTGAATGAGACAAGTGCAAGGGGCAAAAGGTTTCCGAGGAGATGATATTTCAATAATGTTGCTCTCCAACTGGCAGCTAGCCTATCGTAGTTCAGGCCGATAACTCTTTCAAAAAGAATAGTTGCATACTCAGTAAGGAGGGTACCTGGGCGATGAATATCATCCAGGGATACATGAACAATATTTGCAATCCCCGGACGAGCCTGGTCTTCAACAAGCAATGAAAATGCCTTTCCACAGAATCCTTCTGAATTCAGATGACAGAGTGCCTGGCTGGTGTTAAAAAGAGAGTCCGAAAACCGTTTCATAAGCTCGTGAATCTGTGTTGTATGCTCTATATGGGGCCATTCACTCATCGTCTGTGTGTCTTCTTCTACGGGAGGTGAAAAAGGTACGGCCTCTGTCAGAATTATCCTCCTGGGGCCATTGGCCAGACCAACAGTTTGGGCAGTTCGAGCTTCCAGGTCATCTAATCTCCCATAGTAGGTAGTGGGATCCAAGAGATAATCTAGCTCCCCAGGTCGTGGTGCTTCAGAGTTGGGGAGGTGGCCAGGGACGTATGTGCTAGTATCAGATGGCTGCGTGATGTCTGTTTGCAGAGAACTTCTCACGGAGCAGCCATCTAGATCAACGTTATTGGATTCCACGCTCGAATTTTCCGACAATGTTAATGCTGATGGATCATTCTTGATCTCAGAAGTGCCTGTAATCAAGTCTAACTCAGCAGTATCAGCCTCTTCGCCATTCAATTTTCGTCGTTTCGTCGTAGGAATATGGATATCGGAAGGAATCCGGTCTTTGTCCTTAATCCAATGTCAGAAAAAATACTTCATTTCGAAAGAGGGAGGGAGACTAACCAGCTCTTCCAGTTCTTCCAGTTCCAATATATTGCTTGGCTCGATAGGTATCGTCTGGCATCTTGGATCATTTGAGTCATCTTGAAACTCATGTTCCTATAAAACATCAGCATGTCCTCATCTCGATAGATTGCTTGGGGGGGGGCACCGAACAAGTCCAAAAATAGCATCAGGATTACTATATAAGGATGCATTTTGCTCGTGGGAATATGAGGTTATTCTGTTCATGTCAGCTGGACGTCGTAATGCCCAGAACAGGTTTCAAGTCTTGCATACTCTGTATTAGATGTCCACAAAGTATCATCACTCGTTTCAGTTGAGGGAAAGACCGCCGTAGGAACCGAATGATATAAATTCTGCGGGTAGTATTGCACAGACGAAGCAATCGAGGTCGATTGGGCCCAGCTCGGGAGATATTGGTTTGATACGGTATGATGTTCCAATGGAAAGTCTGCTATATCATAACCTAGGAGTCGAAGTGTATCATTGTATTGATACCCATGAAATCCTTGGTATGTCTCTGAGTTTTGCACCATAAGCCCAGATTCCCACGCATCCATGGGCAGAAGTTCGTCATTGTCCCGGACTTGATATCCAAACTCCCCATTGTCCGTATTAGATGGATCAGAGTGATGCATTTCGGGTTCAGGGGCTCTAGGTGCTCAAGAGAAAGGGAAGTAAATATCTCGAAGTTGAGCGCTATTTAACCAAAATTCCATGTGATAAGCGCTCACAAGCCATCACGGCGTGCACCGCCTCTTCAACCTAGACAGCTGGACACTGGAAGAGCCTTGCTGCGCCTCACAATTCGGAACCCTCAATCCAGGGACGTTAAATGCACCGCTAGCTACGCGTTGCAATGGTATTGGTTCAGTGGTGTGGTGAGAATCGCTGGCTTGCATGAGCTACGATGAACTTGGGCTTGGCCGGCCAATGTAATCAGATAATTGGCTTGCATTACTGAAGCCGTGATGATTGTGGCTGACTCTTGTCGACCATCGAGCTTGTATCAGCCCCGGGCTGATACAAGCTCGATAGTCCGAGTACTATGTCCTGATCAGTAACTAGTAGTAACAGTGGTCAGTGCCACAACACTGCATCTCAAGGGGAGTATCTGTGCTGGACCTCCAACAGCAGTAATAGTGAACTGGTCTGATATCCTGACACCAAATTGCCCGAAGCCAAGTTAATAGCATTTTTGGAGTTTTATAAAACCGAAGTTATCAACAGAATTATATTTGTAATGCAATGGAATTGGGAATAGAAATGTCTTTGTAGAGAAATATCTACAGGCTCCTTAGGGATATCTGAATCAAATACACAACGAAATCAGCCTGCACAGCAGGCACCAACCACCAGGTATCAGATAGCTTTCAACATCCATCTTCTCAGATGGTATACCCTTCATTTTCCTCAGGCAATTGCTCGCGAACAGTTTCACCATAGACCTTCAGAGGGATAGAGATCTCAAAGGATTCACAGCCGAGAGTCTCCATCGCAGACAGGACTTTGCCCCTATCATCAGAAGAAATAGTCTCGAGCAATTCAGTGCCTGTAGGCGTTTTCGCGAGGGCTTGTTCACCATGCATATTCGGCGTAACAAATTCAAAGCGAAGATCCCAATCAAGTGTCACCCCGCTTGTGATAATGGTAGGCGTGGCGGAAATAGGAATAGCAGGGCTGAAAACAACGCGCGTGGCATATAAAGTATTCTCGAACAAAGACGCATGAATCTTCCGCGTGGTTCGGTGGATACTGGCATTAGATCGGACGGCAAGAGTAGGCGTGACTTTCTCCGAAGTCTCGAGAGAAGCTCGCACAGCGTAAGTAGGTACAGACGCTTCGCCGAAATCAACAGTGGCCATAATGGTCTCACCCAAACGATGCACTGGACGATTTAGAACGACAACGGCAATTCGTTTACCATCGCGTGCGATCTCAAATCGGTTGGGGCTGCGTCTCGACTGTATAGTTTGATTGCTGCGAAGAATCGCAAAGTCTATAATGTCTTTGCAAGACAATCCCTGCGGGATTCCTTCATAACTCGATGCTCGTCTCTCTGGAAGAGCCCCGGGAGGGAGAAGAGAGTTCGACCGAGCACTTTGCTCAAGAATCTCATCCACATAGGAGAGGAAATCACCTGCAGAGTTCCAATGGCTGCTGATGCTTTTACTCTTTGAAGGTAATGGCACGGGGGCTTGCGGTCCCACTTTTTGGACTTTTGCTTCATCGCGTAGAATTACATACGGTGACATAAGATCGTGACCTAAAATGTCTCCCTTTTCTGCATGACTGTTAGCGATCTCCAGGGAAATAGGCTCGAGAAATGGAGTTTAACCCACCATTGACCCCGCTGAATACACGGAACGGGATGTTGATACGGTTGACACGCTGTGACTCGTTGGGAGCGCTTGGCCGCTGTGTACCAATGACCAAGTTGTAGGAGACCTTGATTGCCTTTCCCTTGTGACTCGCCGGGAGACCCCTAGGGAGGGAAAAGGAAAATGTATAAGACTGCTCTTCTCCAGGCGCTAATCGTAGATCGACAAAAAGAAGTGACTGCGGAGTGGACAGTAAGGGGATGGATCGAGAGGATGCGACACCACGCATATCTCGCAGACCGTCCAATTCATTGGTCGAGAGAAATCCATTGATCGACTCTTCAATGGCATTCCATTTCAGTGCACCCCAGAAACCACCACCTTTCCGCGATCGTTCTGAACTAGTAGAATTCGGACGTCCCGGGGGTCCGCCTGTTCCAGCTTGACCTCCAACAACTCCCTTTCGCTTAACTTCGTCAAAGGCAGATTGATTGACTAACGAGCCATCAACAGTAAAAGATGCGCTGACTTGAGCGTAACCCATCAGCAGTGCCTGACTCTCTGCGAATCTACCCGTTGTAGGGGTCACGACACTCGAATAATGACGGCCATGTCGAACAGGCGGCGGCGCGCGACCTGACTGAACGGAGTAATTTGTATATTCCGATGCTAATGTCTCAGTTGAGTGATCACTCATCGAATAGAATTCACCACTACTTCGACTACTGCCATTTGTTGCACTTGTCGTTGAGATAACCCGAGTAAGTTGTTGGTGTGTTGGTGGCGCCAATTGCGGTCCATCTTTGGGAGTCGGTTTCCCTGCAGATGGTGTTCGTTCGGATGATTTTGGGGAAGGGGATAAAGCAGGGCGATTATTGCTATTTGATTCGGTCGGTGGGGGAGCTGCAGGGAATTTGAAATCGAAGGGGGGAGGTTGGGGTCTGCGCGGTGTCCCTCGAATGGGCTCGGTAGGAATGACTGGGCTATTTGCAAGAGATCCCTGACGGCTTGCTCGCCCAAGATGTGCTGTATCGACTCTCAAACCGCCTGTCGAGGATTCATTTGGCATTTCTGCTAAAGGAGGTCCGCGCATAGGCATTCGGCTCGCTAGAAACACCAATAAAGAATTAGCTTCTTTGAATCGCATAAATTAGGAGTAGCTGTTAGTCACTCACTTTTACGATGGTACGAGTCATCGTAGCTATCGTTTCGCTTTGGCGTGATTTGAAGACTAGCTGAGCGCCCATGACCCCTGGCCGGCTTACTTCTCCCATAAGTTTGTGGTGGAGTTGGCTTCTCGGATGGCCCCTCGCTCTCTATAGACAGAATAGATACCGATCGCTTATGACTATGGCCAGGTTGCCAACTGCGGGGTGTAGAGGGACTAGTACTGGACGGTGGGAAGCTGTGCGAGCTGACAGGCGGAGTGCTCATAGAAGAGGTGGTGCGATGGTAGGGTTTCCTCTGGGAGCCAATGGAAAAGGATCGTCTTGATGAAAAAAGGCCTTGGGGGGATTTCAATGAGAAATAGGAGTCCGAGTTGTAAGTACTTGGGTGATTCACGATGCGAGACTGCTTGCGCTGGTGACCACCTTCACCTCCAGAGCTAGGGTCCGTAGTGGTATCTGCCACATTCTTGAAGGTAATTGTACATTCGACATTTTCTCCAGCAAAAATTGTTTGGTCTTTCCATTTCACAAAGACTTGAATGTTGGAGGGCATTGCGGCGTGGTCTTCGCATGTGAGGGTCCCCCGAGTCTCGAATGTTCAAGGTAAAACAGGGGGCAACAGTGAAGAATAGAGAGGATCGAGCGGCGGGTATCAAGGGAGGTTGAGCTGAATCTCTAGCAGTGCCGGCGTCCACATGCTGTCAAAGAGGCGTGAACATGAAGCGTGAACATGTTTGAGTTGAACGCGTGATGGAAGAGAAGTTCGGCCGAGGCGGAGACTCTCCCCGTGGCCCACTTTAAGCGGAGAGCTCTCTTTCATGTACAAAGTATATAATAAATATATGTAGTATTGCTAGACTAATTTTTTCTACTAATATTCTATCCTTGTAGACTGTGTTCCTTACATGCCGTTTGGAATAAGATTCAATGGACGATTTTGATAGAATTGATACAGTAATGGCTAGCTAGAAATCCATTATGTCACTACTAACTACAATGCTTGTACTACACTCGAGCTATGCTGCCGGTTACTCTGTAGGAGTCATCTTTTTACAAAGAATTCTAAAATTTTCAGTATGAGCCCTTCAGGATTATCCCTTATGTATTCAACATATACCAATATCGGCCAGAGTATAGGTGTACTCTTACCAGTGATTGCTTGTGCCATCAAAATGGTTTAGGAACCGGGAGGGACATTCCCATGCTTTGGGGGAATTTAGTATCATATTTACGTTTGATCCTCAATATTTGCAGACTCGACATAAGGCAGTAATCATTACGGCTGAAAGGTACACATAAGTTATTCAGATGATAGAATATTGCGGTTTTCATACTGCTGAGTAGACTACTGCACGCACTTATGGTAACTTTGAGCCCATACTACCAAGAGCTGTCATCCGGATTGAAGATTGAGAGCCTTGAAAAACTTTGATATATCCTTTGATATAGTCAATTATTGATACAGTATTGGACTTCACAAAAAAAGCTTCATTGTATCATACAACTAATTAATGCGTTCAACAGTAACTATGCGCCAAGGACCCTCATACACCAAAGTATACTAGTGTAGAATCAAGAGGGAAATCCAAACCGATCCGCATTCTACAAATATCTCTAACATGTCCTTTAAATCATGTCATAATTGATGGATCCCTATTTAGTGGATGAGGGGTTGGTCCACTTTCTATATTAGGTGAACGAAATGCAAGTGGATATCCTTGGATGTCCTCCGAGTCGGCATCGTCAATGTGGACCATTGTGTCCACGGAGATAAGAACTCCCCTTAGGCTAATCGAAAGGAGCTACTCCAATGCCCTAATGTTTATGGAAATGTGTATAAAAGCGAAGCCCTGCATCGGGGCCCTCGACTCAGTATACCAGCTTTCACCTAAAGAAACGGAATATAAACTCTGGACAAGATGGGACCCACCGAAACCCCTTTGTATAGGGCCCTAGTCCTTACAGTATGTTTTCCATATACTCATTCATGCGCCTCACATACTACAAAAGACCCAAAAGGCATTGGGATTGAGTAGGGCGTCGGGCTAAGATCTATAGTCTCCCCAAAAACATGATGCAATGCCTACCTTTTCTATCCAGAATTTATCTATTCCAACCCCAGGTCCAAATGAGCTCCTAATCCGACTAAGCGTCACTTCTCTTTGTGGGTCGGATTTGGGCATGGCTCTAGGGCACATGGGACCCGTCGGAAATATCCTCGGCCATGAAGGCGTTGGTCGAATCGCCGCCATAGGGTCCAATGTCTCATCACTAGACCCAACCGTCCAAATTAACCAGCGAGTTGGCGTTGCCTGGACACGCGATATTTGCGGGGTCTGCAAGTTCTGCGTTGACCTGAGTAATGAAGGCGAGACTCGTTGTGCTGAAGCCTTACACTCGGCAAAGGCTTATCCAGGTACTTTCGCGGAGTATACGATTGTGCCGTTGCGGTATCTGACGCGAATTCCCCCAATGTTCGATGATATACCCGATGAAGAAGTCGCTCCCATCCTATGTGGTGGTGTGACAGCTTACAAGGCCATCAAAGGATGTCATCTTACACCTGGACAATGGATGGTTGTCTCTGGGGCTGGTGGTGGTGTGGGAGCACTTGCAGTGGCTTACGGGTGTGCGATGGGATATCGTGTCATCGCCGTGGATGCAGGAGCTGCCAAAGAGTCATACTGTATCTCACAAGGCGCAGAGCATTATGTCGATGTTGGCTCCAGTGAGGATGTTGGGAAAAGAGTTCAAGATTTGACCAATGGTCAGGGAGCGAAGGCTGTTGTCATCACGGCGACGGCAGCGGCAGCATATCAAAAGGCATTTGACATGCTAGGCCCCTTCGGTACCCTGATGTGCGTCTCTATTCTTCCAGAAGATGCAAAGGTGCTCTTCCACCCGTTATGGATGATAGATAATGGGTGGACAGTCAAGGGCTCATCGGTAGGTACTCGCGCCGATATCATTGAGGCTTTGGAATTTGTGAAGAGGGGAGTCGTCACTCCCAAGATCAAATTTGGTTCGTTGGAAGAGATCGAAGGTCTAATGGGGAAGATGTCAAAGGGCGAAGTAAGTGACTCCTCAAGCGAGCTTTCTTGGCCATTTTTCTAACTTAGACAAACACGTAACAGCTTCAGGGCAAATATGTCATAAATCTATGAACTACTACCTAGTAAGAGATACTAGGCAGTATCTCCAAAGTTAAGGCTTTTCATATAAATTGGTACGGAAGAAATTTTGTATAGAGAAAAAGTGGAGTTTAAAGATGAAAAAGGAGTGGATAGTGAATAAAAGAAATGTCTAAATTCTGCTGTCTATAATAACTTATCACGCATCAGCAAATGCTGAAACTTGTTTGAGGTCCCCTGCGAGCATATCGCCAATGAGATGAGTTGCTCTACTCTCCCATAATTATCTCCTGTGGTCCTGTGAATCTCTTATTCAGTCCCCCAAACCATAGAGCTGCCGGAACGATCAGCGCAACGGCCATAACAACCACCAAATAGTTCATCGAAGACGCAGTGACGGGCATGAACGTAGGGAAACAAAACGTAATTGAGAAGAAAATGACAAAAAGAGTCGCGACCAAATTGATCACCGGTCCGTATTTCCCCAGCGAAAAGGCTCGTTCTGGGAGACAGCCTCGTCCACGAAAGAGAAGAGCTGCCTGTGGAAGTGCGATGGTGATGTTGAGAGCAAATAAAGTGAGGTTGATGAAACTGCTGTAGGCAGCTTCGGACACAATGTATAAGATGCCAACGATCACCTCCAACAGAAGCATCAGGGCTATGGCTCTCACGGGACTTGCCCACTGGAGATGGGAGAAGTATCTGGAGCACGGCACACCACCATCGCGCGAGAGTGACCAAATCGTTCGACCGCCAAAGATGAAAAGGTTCAAGACGATTTCATAGAACATGACCATGTAGTATACGCTCCAGATAGTGGTAGCTACCTTCGATCCCAATGCTTGATTGTATACCTCCAGAATAGGAACGGTCGATTCGATGATGGCGTCAATATCCTTAACAACGAACATGAGAGAGATGATCCACGCCAGGACAGTCACAATTCCAATTCCAATGGTGAGGCAAATAGCGATTGGGACATTGCGACTGGGATTGGGCACTTCTTCCGCCAGATGTGTTGGTCCATCGACACCACTATATGCCCATAGACACGATGTGATTCCAATGATCATCGCCCAACCATCTGACCATCCACTGACATTCTCATAATCCCTGAAGACTGCATCTCCGGGTTGCTTATCTTTGGCCACGGCAAGTAAAGTGACCATCGAAGCGACAAAACCAGTTAAAGAGAGGAAAAATATGGCAACACCCAGCTGACCAATGACCCTCGGGAATCTAGATGTTGCTAGGAATGCAACCAGACACAAGGCCACATGAAGCAAATATGTATGCCATGACTCAACCGTGTATGTGTCAGTCCACAACGCAACCAGATCGAGAATCGAGCTTGCCACGAAAAAATTGCAAGAGGCCAAGGCCGCCATAATGTAAATTATCGTAACCCATCCCGTGAAAAAAGAAGCCACACGACGTACCGATCGCGGAAACACCATGTACACGATATGATACTGGCCTCCAGCAGATGGGAAAGCCGAGGCCAGTTCCGCAAAGCCAATACCGATGACAGCCATCACTATACCTCCCACAATAAGGCCATAGATGATTCCTGGTCCACGACCACATGCGAGTGGCACTGCCAGGCCGGACGCAAACGCAACCCATGAGTTTGTTGTAGTAAAAGCAAAAGCTACTACAGAGAGAAGACTGTAGCGTTTTTCCAACTGTTCCGTGGCGAATTGAGAGTCGCCTGAGATTTGTTTCTCCAATGGTCTGCCCTGGTATGGGGGTTCGAGATCGGATTTATGATCTTCGGCAGTAGGCCGTACATTGTTGTCCATGATTGAGAATTTCAGTATGCGTTGGTTCCGTGGCGAAGTGTTCACGATTCACGCCTTTCTTGTTGTTCATTCAAAAAGCGTGAAGAACCTGAAGAGCTCTTATGAGGGTTGTCTGGGGTTCGCCTGGGGTAAACTGGGGATGGAATATACAAACCCCATTGTAGGCCCTACTTTCCCCTTCCAGTTTGGCGCCTTTTACTGTCCCAAAAGGGAAAGTCGAGACATGAACTAAATTTCTACGAATTCAATTTTGCCGGTGGAGTGGAGTGACTTGCCACACGGATTATTGATCAAGATAAGCAAGTTGCCAGAGACTATGATATCTAACTACCCACCAAATCAATGACAAAAGAAAAATAATCTTATCTCAAGGCAGGTCGAAAATGAGTGAAGAAGAGGTTTCTACCCCGGAGAGACTCCGGGAAAAGAGACGTCGGCTCCACGCGCTCGACTCCACCCTGTCATATCCCGTTTCCATTGGTACGGGATATCGCTTTCCAAATTTGACAGAATGGAGAGGCGTTGCAGGACGTCGGCAAAACGGGTGATTGGATGATATCAACTTTGTTGGTCCGGCTGACCTCGGAGATTCCCCAGGTTTATGCAGCCCTAAGCTTTGGTCAGCGAACCCTAACGTGGAGCCCCAGACCAGGGTCTACAGGATAGTGACCGATGTCTGGATGAGATAGAAGGATGGAACAGTTAGATCCACTTCTGCATGTGGTACATAGAAGCTTCATGACTTCATTGCTATTCAGCTGTACATGACAACTACAATAATCTTGCTTGTCTCAGCCCTGGAGATAAAAACGGAGGGGTGTCACGAAAGCCGTTTTCAACTAGAGGACAAGAAACCTCGAGAACCTTGAACCTATCAAATTCCAATTTTCAACGACTTGGAGGAGTCAAGGCCCTACACCATTCTGAAAGCGAGACCCGACTCGAAAGGTAATAATTAACATGTAAGATCTAGTATGTACATGGGAATAGTAATTATACATTAGAAGTACAAATCAGCCCTATTTCTTCTTATCGTTGAACAAGCCCTTGGTATCAGACAAGGCCTGCGCACGTTTGGAAGGCCGACGCAGTCCCAGCTCCGCCATCTGGCTCCAAATGCGCTCGTGCCGATTTTCCCATCGAACCCGTCGCTTTTCCATCTCATTCTCTGATGGTCTCCATTTGCTTTTTAGAATTCGGCGAATGGCTTCCGGGGACACTTTAAACTCCTCCGCCAGTACAGCAGTGGTGAATCGGTCAGGGGCGGTAGCATGCAAGTGTCGAATACCATCCAATGCATCAGGGGAGAGGCGTTTGGCTGGATTCCACCCATCTGGAAACTTTTTCTCCAATGCTTCTTTTTGGATCTCCCATGCTTCTGGTTTCTTGGGTTTCTTGGGTACTTTTTTGGCTTTGTCCTTCTTCTTATCCTTATCGGACGTAGAGTTATCCCTGGCTATCTTGGTTTCACTTTTTGACGTGGTTTTCTTTGTCGGTTTTGTCGAACCAGGCTTCACTTCTCGAGTCTGTCTTTGCTGGGGTGGCGTCGTCGTATCAGAGGTAGCTTTGGGCTCCGTCGTTGACTCAGCGGTGTGGAACTCAGTTGTTATGGAGTGAGGGATATTTTTTTGGGATTGGAGGAGCAGCGAATGTGAAACGAATGGCCGGTATTGCTGGGAAGGCTGGAGCTGAAGCAGGTGGCTAGACCAGCGACGAGCAGAGGAAGAAGACAAGTCGTGGGTCAAATGCGAGCGAAACACATTTCCTAGAACGTCCGACAAGGCCAGCTTAGTCGAAGAGGCACAGTGAAACACCATCATGAAAGTGGGCAATGTGATGAAGCTGGAAAACTGAAGTCTGAAAATTGTATTGAACGGAAGAATTTCCACGTCGAGCTGATACGATAAGATAAGAGTTCATGCCTGGATAATAAGGCAGCAAATATTATCTAACTAACTAACTAACAACTAACTAGTGTAGCCATTGTTTACATTCATTCATAAGTTGATTGGAACAGCAAAAGAATCACGAAAGAGTATCTAATAATCATTTGCAATTTGATCAAGTATAACATAGCTTGAACTCACAATTAGACCAAGTAATATAGAATATCGAGTACACTATACATACAGGTACTATGCTGTGTTCACGTGTCTATTTACCCTGTGACACTCGGAACGTCCAGGCCAACTTCGACTTTCAATGTTCACCTCTCAGTTAGTCTTTAAGTATCAGACAAAGGCTCAGGCGGCCTACCTCTAACAACAAAGATATCAATATTTGCAACTTTTAAAGAATCACAATTCATCCAAGTCCACCATCCCTTCAATTAACTACGCCACCGCGTTTAAATTGGAGCTTGGATCGCGACCCACCGGTTCATCGCAGCACTAGTGAGCTACCGCATGGAACAAACCTTGAAATCGGAGATATGCTCTGGATAACCTCTTGCAGACTTTCTGCAGACCTCGAGATCAATGAGATTTCCCATGCCACCGTCTCACATTGCAAGGTGAATGGTGGATCTCACATCTACTTCGCGAACTCCACACAGGTTCGTCGGATTCTTGTTGATCGCCTGGAATGATCAACAGTCCCAGCGTGGAATGGGCTCCATGTCTTTGTGTTTTTCCCCTCTGTCTCTGGTCTCTTTCTTTTTACAATTCCCCACGAGGTTTGTTGTAAGAGAAGAGCATCTTGCATCTGACCTGGTGGACCTTAGGCAAAAGCTGAAAGCTCTGGACCAGCCACCACTCTCCACTTAATCCAACCTCCCCCGCCTCCTTTCAACTTTTTCCCCCTCCACGCTTTTGCATCCCCTCGAACCCTCTACAACTAGCTTTTGAATGCGAATGTGTCTGCGGATGGACATCCAACCTCGCGCACTCAGGGGACTCTGAACCAACGCTTTAGTCCCCCGAGGTTATGGCCACCACCGCGCCAATTAGTGCTAAAAGCAAACTTGCTGGTAGCTCCCTGAAGGTCACACCGTCAAACTCTCCCGTCTTGCGCCCAGGTACTCGTTCGCTCAGCAAAGCCTCTCATCAGTCGTCTCTATCGCTGCAAACAGTCATTGGCACCACTACCACAACACCCAATGGCTTCTCAAGCCATGATCAGAGCAAGAGTTTCGCTCTTTGCGCAGGCTCCGCGGCGGTTCTTGCTGAGATCGACGATGCCGGCAATCTGAGCCAGCGTTTCTTCAGAGCTCGTCCTTCAGCCACCAGTGTCAACCCGACTTCTTCATTCTACAATCAATCTACTCCGCCAGCTACTCCAGACCCGAAAACACGATCATTGTCTCATATCCGATCCAACCCTCATCTCATTGTCCCAAATGGTTCTCCGTCCAGTGATGCGTGTGATGGTGGTAGCCCGCGGGCCTGGTCTTCTAGAGAAAGGGTCAAAGCAGTTACCAGCGTTTCGATCAGCCCGAACGGAAGATTCCTCGCCGTAGGAGAGGTGAGAAAACAGCAGCAGCAGCAGCAGCCGATTGTGGATGATTGTTCAAATGACTAACTCTGAATAGACCGGTTATAGTCCACGAGTCTTGATATTTTCAACCGCGCGAGATGCCTTACCCGACGTCCCTCTTTCTATCCTCAACGACCACACGTTTGGAATACAAAGTCTCGCCTTTAGCCCCGATTCACAGTACTTGGCTACACTCGGTAACGTGAATGATGGATTTTTGTTTATATGGGCAATCAACCTCAAGAATGGTTCGGCCAAGCTACATTCTGTCAATAAGTGCACTTCCTTCGTCCGTGACATGTGCTGGGTCGGGCAATCTCTGGTAACGTACGTTGGATGCGAGAATTGGAGCTCTCTTTTCAGAATCAGCTGATGTTTTCTTAGAACCGGAGTTCGTCATGTCAAGGTTTGGAGACTTCCTCCCTCCCGACCAGTATCACCGACAAAGTCACGACTGAATGTGGATGGCGCAATCCCTTCACCGAGTCCAGCGCCAAAAGCCCTTTCTGGAAGAAACTGTCTTTTGGGCCAGTTAAGCGACAGCACGTTCAGCTGTGCCAGCAGCATCTCCGACCAGGAAGCTGTGGTGGGCTCAGAATCCGGTGCCGTTTGCTTTCTCGATGATCGCGAAGGATCTCAAAAGCTGCAGCTCGTTCTTCAAGTTGGCTTTGCTATAACATCGTTGACTGTTGACTTTGATCGTGAGTCAATATGGCTGGGAGGACGTGGGAGGAAAATGCAACGATTATCATTCGACTTTCTGCGTTCCTCAACTCTGAATACGCCCATGTCACCAGCACGGCGCGAAAAGATTGTAGTGGACAAGAAGAACAAAATACCTGCAATCACATGCATGGGGTCCCTCTCTTCACACTTGGTCACTGTGGAAGCCAGTCGCGAAATTCACATTTATCCTATTGAGGGACTTCGAGACGAAGGTGAACAAGAGCATGGTGACACCTCGATGCCAGCTCATCGAGACCCGGTCCTTGGTATTCGTCGTCTCGATGCACCTCAATTCCCAGCGAGCTTATTCACCTGGTCTCGCAACGGATCCGTGATTTTCTGGGATTCATTGGGCAAATGCCTAGACTTCAAAGCTGTGACCCTCGAGCAGAATTGCGAGGCTGAAGATGTGGCGAATGAACTGAAAGTGCTGCGGGCACCATTGGATGCGGAATGGTTTGTTTCTGGGGATAAATATGGAGTCCTAAGGTTTGTTCGGTCCCTTTTTCCCTGTTGCAAATACAATACTCATCGTTATTACAGGGTTTATTCCCGTGAGCCCTGGGCCTGCGCTACCGATGTCCGTGCCCACGGAGCCGAGATCACAGACATCGCTATTCATTCAATAGGCGAGCCCTATCTGATCGCATCTGCCGGACGAGATCGGATGGTGCAACTCTTCCAAAAGACCGAGTCGGGTTTGGATTTAATCCAAACAATGGACGACCATGTCGGGGCAGTCAACCAGCTGATGTTCATGAACGATGGCGAAAGACTGCTCTCAAGCTCTGCAGATCGCACAATTCTGGTACGAGAGCGTGCGACTCGCGAGGAAGACGGCGCGACCTCAGTTGCGTACCTTATTTCCAGAGTCATCACTCTGAAAGCCTCCCCAGTCTCGATGACTTTTTGCCCTGATGATCCAAATATCCTTTTTGTGTCCACCATGGACCGCTGCATTTCGAAGTTCGACATACCTTCAGGCCGACAAATCCATTGTTTCAAAGCATCCGACTCCGAGGCCACTGACGCCGTTATCATGAGTGCCCTGACAGTTGCTCCTGAGATCCCAGGCCAAAGCCCTAAACTACTGGTTGGAGTGTCTGGCACGGACAAGTCAATCAGAGTGTATGATCTTGAAAGAGATCAATTGCTGACAGGAGAGTTTGGCCACACAGAGGGTGTCAGCGACGTGATGCTGTTAGAGCTACCCAATCGAGAGGACGACACGCCCCCTAAGCGAACCCTCATTTCGGCTGGTATAGATGGTATAGTCATGATCTGGGATCTCTCAGTTCAACCACAACCACCTCCAGAGTCGGGTCAGGGCCGCGATGAAGATGGCCCCTCAAAAGAGGCCACAGCGGCCAAACCACCACTGCGAAAAGTGCTTTCTCGTAGCGAACTGGCTGGCTTCCAACGACCTGACAATCCAAGCCCTCTGGGAACCCCAACGCCTGCACGCGAACTCTCCCCGACCTTGACTCGCAAGATGTCCAAATTATCTCTCACGCCCTCAAACTTGAAGAATCATTCCCTAGCCCAGACACCATCACCTCCCAATCGTCGCTCACCAACTGTCTTCACTCCAACCGAGCCAAACCGCCGATCACCATCTCCCGTTAGCCCAAAGTCGAGGCCTTCAGTCGCCAAAAAGTCCCACGGTACGCGGAGTACCAGTCGTCGCATCTCCTCAGACTTCCGTTCACGCGCCAAACCCTCTCACCGGAGCGAATTTGGTAGTCTTGAAATGTCAACCGAGCAAGTGTGTCGAACACTACGGGCGTACCGAAAGAAGCTGAATGGCTCCGGGCAACAAGTTTTGGCGCAGAAGGATCTAGAGCGAGAATTGACTCTGACTCTCCGGGCTGTTAATGCCCGGTCTATGAATAGCGACGAAAGCGCGGAGACCGAGACTGATAGCAGTGGCAAGGATCTTGATCGCAAACCGAGCTATTCATCCATCTCTTCTCGCTCGCCGCATTATCCACGCCACGCGCCATCCACTCCTCTTCTCCGCCAGAAGAATTTGCGACAAGTTTCGAGAAGTCGTTCATATGACGCGAATGCGGATGAATGATAATCAGGTCAATGACTTTTCATCTCTTCTTTCTTTCTCATCAAAAGTCCTGCATTATTGGACTCTTCTGCTCTCCTTTCCCTTTTCTTCTTCACTTCTATATGAAGTATTGCATTGCGGGCGTTACTATTCTCTTTATCCATTTTGCCTTTGATAATCAAAGTGCAACACCATTTCTCTCGCTGGATTTCCCCTTTTTTGACCGATCTCAGATGGTTCGGTCCTGACTTTCTTTCTTTCTTCCTTTCTCCTTTTTCATATTGTTTCTTTTCACTTCATCTTTCTTTTCTTGTCTATCGTGTGAGTGACTCCTCGATATTCTTACCTTTTCTTCTGATGATACCCATATTGCTTTGAGGCAGCTTAGATCATGTCTCTCGGTCTATATTTTATCCTTTAAAGCATACATTTATTCAGACAATGCATCCAATATTTCAATCTAGTATTACGAGTCCATACTTCATATATTCACATTCCAGGACGTAAATTGACCATCGGGAAATGTCTTTTGTAAAAGCAGAGTCCAATAGCAACCTTGCTATAAGTTGTAACTTATCTTTTGAACTTATCATGAAGGATCTAATCTTTCTTGCTTTTCGACTGAGTATCCGGAAAACTCACGCCAACAAGAAACTTTTCCTATTTCATCAAGGTTGAATGAATCTCACGGTGTCAATACACCTGTAGAGAATTGAAGTGAATTGAAAACTTGACACAAATCAAATATTGTACACCAAATGTGCGTAGTGAGAAAAGAAGCTGTTCAAGGGGAATCAATAACAAAATCCAGTAAATCGAATCCAACATTTTATAGCTGATGGATACCCGTATGAAGAAAGGAACCATAGTCAATAGACCATTCAACGCCCACAACTACTTATGAATACGCTGCGTAGGAAGGAAATTACCAACAATCATGGATGGACTAGAAATTGTCAGTATATGCTAATGCATGGCGTGAGACTTCTCTCGGGGGTGGGGGGCGCGATCTTACATATTATGATTATCACGGCGGATTGTAAATGAGAAACAGCATTGAATGCCATCGCCCGTTGAATCTGAGTTGGGACTCTTCAACGTACAGCTGGTGAGCATTGCTTTTTGTGTGTTGTCAAAGGCAATGGCACCGAATTTCTCCCAGTAGCTGACTAGCTGATCTTCGACGATGATTTCGTGAATGGCAAGTTTTCCCTGGAAAAGTTAGTACCTCGTTCATAGACCTCGCTTTAGGTGAGATACTCACATCGCGTAGGCTTTCAATTGGGACATCGATTAATTGCGCCATTTCATTATTACCGCGGAAAATCTCGCCCGTTCTTCGCCAGCAACAAGCAGGGATAGCCATACTGGCAAAGACACGATCATACTCCATCAGACTGCGCTCAAACCACATCTCGACCAGAATCAATTCGATATCAGTGAGGCTTTGCATGCGTTCCCGAAACTTCGGCCGGAACTTGTCGAGCTGTCGGAGAATCTTTTGCCGAGATGATTGGTGCATGTTCTTTTCCATGTACTGGTTCAGTCTGGCGTATCCCTTGACGTAATTGAATGGTTTCAGAAGTCCGGCATCATACTTCGCCTTCAAAAGCTTGTTCATACGTTCCTCTGGAGGGTCTGATCCTGACGGATCTGCCGCAGTCATGTAGTATGTCTCGCGGGCCTTGTCATTCCCCACGGTAGATGTGGGTCGCTGAATGGAGTCACCTTGTGGTGGCTGGTTATGCGCCGGAGGTGCGAGCTGTGATGGCTGGATACCATTTGGTGCACTCAATGAATTATTCATCGAGCTCATCAGGGATGGATCCGAGTAGATGCCATTCATATTTTGATCAGGGAAAATCGCGCCGTCGTCCAAAAGACTGTTGCTGAGGAAATCACCAAGCAAGTTGTATTCATTAGTAACCTCTGGGGCATTGAACATGTAGGACGGATGGAGTGAGTGCATGTCTTGAAACTGGTTTTGTCCACCTATCCAGTCATTGTACGCCATCACTAGAAATTCCCAAGTCAGCGGAATCCACTCCACGAAAACCTCCATCGCATGGTATGCTTACTTGGCTGAGAGTTAGCATCGAGGCCTTGAGCAGACGAAGTGATATTCTCTGGCTGGACCGTGGAAGGCGGCATTCCCATTGCACCGTCCGCGAGGATTTGCTGACCGGCAGCATCCGAGACGTCGACACTTCGAGGCATACTTGAAACGTTGACCAGATCATTATTGGACGAGGCTTCCTCGTCCGCTGTCGATTCGGGTTCACGGCGTTTCGTGGGTTCTCTGGGCTCGTCGTGGCATAAATGTCCGATATTGCGTTTTATACATCGGGTACAAGGCCGTTCCTTCACAAGTTGTCATCGGTCAGCAGGGAGATCATCTCATACAGAAGGCCGCTAACAACCAGCTGCATAGCCCATGTCGCGAAGAATCAGAAATCAAACGGGGAAGATGTCGTACCGAATCACAAGTCATATGCTGTCCCACGCGACCACCAAGTCTTCAGTTAGCCAAACCACTTCTTCGGATGGGATTCCCGCCACCGACAGGTAGCGGGATGATTCACTTGGGGAAATCCGGGGGTTGCGCAGGGATCTGATAGTATTGAAAATTTAGAATTGAAAAGCTTACCGAGCGACGACAATAGACGCAAGCTGTAAAAAGAGAGAAACTATTAGCCCATGACATGTCTTTGGGGACTAACTTCTTCGAAGTCCCCGCGGGGAGAGCGCAACACAGCGCATAGCGGGCGAAAAGCTCCGTGAGGGATAGAACATAGAACCCCTGTCGCATACGCAGGCGCAAATGAACAACTCACCATGATTGACTTTGCGACGCTTCTTTGGGCTGGAATGACTACCAGAGCCAGTAGTTTCGGATTTGACCGCAGCAGCAGCCGGAGAGTCCTTGACGCGCGCATCCCTCCCTGCGTCGCCTTTGGACTTGGCAGGTTTGTCGGAAGTATTCTTCTCAGTCATTTTGAATTGTATTGTATTGTATTTATAAGAACCGGTTTAAATAGCTGCCTGCAGACATTGCAGAAATGAAGAGTAAAAGATATGAGAAAGTGAAATGAAGAAGAGTGAAATGTGGGGGAGAATTCGGGACTCCAAAAAGCGGAGTCGCTTCCCCTCCGATCTGCTCCGTTAAGCATTCAAGCAGTTAAGCAGTTCAATAAGTGTAGAATTGTATAACTGAAAAGAGAAATAGGATAATAAAAGACGATATGATACATTCTTTACTTTATTCTACTAAAAAATGCGCAGGTTACTAAATGTATGATAGCAATATCACACTAGAGTAGCTAAAGTATCAGGCAACTACTCATCTATTAAGTAGAAGTATCACGAGTATACATAGTACACACTGCCGAGTTGATATCCCAGTATACCTATACTAGATAGGTATCTACAAAAATACTAATACTCCCGAGTCCAAATATTCAAACCAGTCTTAGTCCCCGCTGCCAAAGGTAACCCTTCATGTAATGTCATCTCATCCCCCATCCCAGAAGCATTCAAATTTCTCCAAAAAACCGCAGAACCAGGCACAGCATGAACAGTAAGTGTTTCCAAATCATCACAATCAATATAATCACACCAATACGAATCCCGAAGCTTCTGATCAACCTGTATCCGAGGAAATCTAGTTCCACATTTCTCACAGTCCGCTTCAAGAGTGACGAAAAAGGTTGATACTCGATTCGCGCCTGGATGAACTCGTCCATCAAACCAATCGTAATGAGCACTATATTTCTCCCCTTGCTTGTAGGCTGTGATTTGCAGGTTTTCGACCTGTCGCTGATTTACAAGGCCTTGGATCTCAGACGCTCGCTCTCTAATACATTGAGATACCGGGTCGTTTAAAGGGATGAAGGCGCTTCTGCTGGTTCGATCTTGATCTAGGACTTTGGCTCCGTTGCTATCAAGGACGAGGGATGGTTGGAGTATGTCTTGTCTAAAATGTGTTAGTATATCTTTAAACTCGAGGTTCATAGTTTCTCCTGATCCATATAGATCCGCTTACCCCTCGTAGATAAGATATTCACGCTCCTCCGGCGATAGAAACCCTTCTATATGCATCATGAAGGGCTCATACATGAGTATCCGTGTTGTATAATTTGATTTCCGGCAATCTAGGACAGTCGCACTGTCTGACTTGCGCCTCAGCCATTGGAGAGAAGGCCATGAGCTGTCACTTCCGGCATGGTATTGGGAGAATAATATCCCAGCCAAAAGAGATATCCCACAGCACAGCACCAATGACCAATTCCAAGAGCTAGGGGTTCGCGAGACTTGCGAGCTGGCCATATCGTATTTGACTCAATCATCAGGCAGAATACATAGAGGAGTTTTATCGCAGGACCATGGATTTGGCTGTTTACATTCCATGTCCACCTGTCCACTTACGTGGGGGCCAACTTGCTAGCAGAGCCTTCAAGTTACAATGTACAAAGGGACGTGGAGCCAATAGCTCTGTAGACGTGTAGACACATCTTCAAAAATAGCTATCAGTAGATCTAGTAGATCTGAGCTAAGAAAAGTTTACGTGACAAGCTTGACTCCGAACTATCGTGCTGTTTTCCACAATAACATCTCCTTGAAAAGAGTGATCTCACTTCTCTCGATCCTAGTTTAACCTTTTCAGCTTCAACTTGAAGTTGATACTTTGACAGATACGATAAAAATATTTGAATGGAAACAACATGTTCGTCCACATAGCTCTTAATGCATGGAGTACTTGAACTTGGAGCTGGTACATAACAATTAATTAAAAGCCACACTGGACTGTATCCCGAGGCAAAAAGCAGCACTTGGGTAACGAAAAGCACGAGGTTGATATCGTGTACCTGGGAGTATAGCCATCACGATCTGTTTAGATGTGATACAGTGCCTGCGTGTTGATGCTGCGGCGAAACCTCGGACGCAGTCTAAGCTGATGTGCGCGGCTCACATGTAGCGAAGCGATCTGACCGCACTAACAATGATTGGAGCCTCGGGAGATGGACTGATGGTCAAGCATACCATAATTACAATTACTGCAAATCTCAATCCTTCGGGCTTTGTGGTTTAACATGTGCTCTTCGCACAGACGGTCAATAGAGAAAATGGATAGACAACCCCAGCCGTGCACGCTGAAAAATTGCCGGATCTTGGAGTTCGTCAAATGAGCCGCGAATTCAATCATTCGAGTACAGATCTAATGCCGCTTGTGATCGGGTGAGGGCTTCTCTCAGCCCTGTGAGCGGGGTGATGTTGTTTTGCATGGATTGGAGATGACCGTGGAGTTGCTTCATCAGGGTCTGGATCTCCGGGTCGTCGTCCCACTAGGTAATTGTCAACACACTTGTTACAGCAAATGAAATCCTGGTAGATCGTACCTCGTTTAGATCCATCTGATTGTTTTTCCCATCTACTAGGGTAAATTCAGAGGATGGGCCATCTTGTGTTTCCTCGGGATTGTCCAGTTGTCGGAGAACGGGATGTTCCTGCAGATGAGGTTTAGCTAGGCATTCGAGTCCAGATCAAACATTTTCCCTTACTTTCTTCATTTGTCGTTTCCTTTCAGCATCCGCTCTCTTGGCGTTCTTGTCCATTTCATGTAACGCTGTCTTTTCGCTGGCTAGAAGTGCCTGTTCCTTGGCTATCTCGGATTTCAAAAGATTGATACTATCATTCATGATGGACAGGTTGGCTTCGAGGGATTGCTAGAGGCTGTTTAGCGAATGTTTCTTCTGGTGTCTTGATGACCGACGCAACACGTACATGTTCATTGAGTGCAGACTCGAAATCAAAGTTCGAGTCTTTGGTGATAGGAGGGAATGGCATTCGCGGTAATCGCTTTTCGAGACTGTTGATCAGGTATTAACTCTCGGCTGCTCTACTTTGAAACAACGCATAAGGAGTGATTCATTTGTAGACGTACTTGCGCACCACGGCCTGCACCGCAGTCTGGGCCTCGATTCTCTTTTGCTCATTCTTATTACGCATGATCACCGGTCTCTCCAGTGAATGAAATAGCTCGCGGACCTTTTCCTGGACCGGTTCTGGAAGAGGTGCCCATTTCGTCTTGATGGTTTTCTCGGGGACGCGACGAACTTGCGGCTTCAGATGAGCATATCGTTTAGATGAATTCTCTGAGTTCTCGTTCTCGGTCGTGCGCTTTCGTTTGGGTGGCATTTTGGGCGTCAAGGAGTGATGGGTGGTGAACGTTGATGAAGTGAAATGCAGTTCGCTGCAATGCGGAGTTGTTTGGCGCGTCGGCCAAAAACAAAGTGGGCCACGCGCACTCCACAGACTCGCAGTGTAGATCACTCAACCCAAAATAGTAAATTAAAATAGAATAAATTGTATGAAGTGTATCAAATAGAATTCATTTTATTGATAATATAACTGAATACTATCAGTAATAACTATGGGTCTTTCAATTTTATATATTCGTCATTGGACAGAGTGCAAGTCAAGTATTGGATACTCTGACGAGACTAGCAGGACCCGGTCCATACTAAACCTCAATATATGCGGTATGATAAATGACAGCAGAGAACAAGGTATCGAGAATTAAACAGAGCAACCGCAAGAATGTCCGCCCTAAACGTGCATGGTATATATGTAAATATAAATGTAACGCCTCTGCCTGAGCGCGTCTTCCCAACCTGCCCAACCGCAAACTCGCTAACCCGATAACCCGCTCGAAAACCGAGAAGATGCGCCTGAATCTCCCAAATAGTGCGTCAAATAAAACATCATAAAGTCGTGGTCACGTCAGAAATAGAAAGGACTGAGTCCATATTATCTTGGCATAACCAGACCATTGATGCCCTTCATTTCTACCATTTGTCTCTGCAAGATTTCATTGCCGCGTAGAAGTTCCTCGAGCCAGTCAGCAGCCTGAGTTAACATAGCACTCTTGCTAAAACCTCCTCCACGGAGTCCCGGAACAAGACAGCAGAGATCATCGAAGCCCTGCCGAATGAGGTTGCGTCGTTTTTGTTCTGAGAGGATATGGTTGGTTCGCTTCTGTTCTTCTGAGAGGTTCTCACGAGGGTTTTTGCTATTTGGAGTGAGTCTCGTCTTGGTCGATGAGTTTGTTGCAGTGGAGGCACGGCGCGCCTTGGCATTACTTGGGGTCCTGGATTTTCGAACGAGTCTGGCGTCCTCTTCATCTGACGGGATTTCATCCTCTTTGATTATCCGTTGACGTTTACGAGGCTGAGAAGGGTCTTCCATTTCGGCGTTACGGAGGGTGGCTCGCTGAGCATGTGCAGCGGCCATTCGCTCCGGGGTCGTTGGACGAGTATTGGCTGCACTGGCCTGTGGCTCGAAGCAGTCCAGATGTTCGAGAAGGTCACGCGTGCGAGTTTCCATGTCTGGTTGATCAGGCGGGGCAATATACCCTTGATCCATAAAGCTGTTATCAGAGCCCCAATGCAGGCCCCGCACTTTCCGAGATGGATGTTGATCTTCAGGAATGGGGTCTCGAACATCGAAAAGCATCTCGGAAGTATGGAACCCCGTTGGCAGTTGAGCTCGAGTAGGGGAGGAACTTGATGCCTGTGCAACTCCCACAGGATGTGAAGCACGTCGAGCCTGTGATGAAAGAGGCTGACCAGAGAAGGCTTGCTGCGCCAGCGCAGAGCCGATTTCAGCTCCATTCATACCGTTCTGGTGATAGAGCATGGAGGCAGCTGCATAAACGTCGTGACCAGCACCATTCCCAGCCATCATAGCCGGCTTGAAGGGTTGCTGCTGGAAGGATGGTTGAGAAAGTGATGTTGTTGAGCCCTCGAAGGTCGGAGGAAGTTCATTGGACCAATCAAAATGGATCCCCGAGGACTTATCTTGCTGGCTACGAAGCCAAAAGTCATTTGAAAAGCTAGAAGAGTTCATGGTGGTGAAGAAATTGTCGAGCATATTGGATTCGTTATCATCAAGAAGAGATGGACCCGGGGGTAAGGCGGGCGCCTGTTCAAATGGGGTATCCATCGGTGCAAGAAAGGAGTCTTTTGAGTAAGGATGTTAGTTGAGAGAAGACAAAAAATGACAAAATCAAGAAAGTTTCACGCTGAGACGAATGTAACAAAAGGAACCAAATGGAATGAGACTTACAACCAAATGGGCCAGCAGATGGAGGGGAGGTTCGTCCCGTATGTGTATGTACTTCAGGACCGGGAGCATTCATGATCACAAGCGTAAAGGGAGATCAAAGAAGGAAATAGAGGAAAGGGTCGGGTCAGAAAGTATCGCACTGGGCGATCAAAGACAGCGATGACGAGAACCAAGCGATCATGCCTCGTGAAAATCCGGGGAACCAATATGAATGTGTGATATAAGATTGAGACGAAAGAAGATCTGCGTTCACCAACTTGGACTTTGGCGGAGGATATCGGAATCAGGACAACGGCAGATACAGACTAAGTGGATATAAAAGAAAGACTCAATAAACAGAACAGGAGGATTATGATGATGAGGAGGAGGAGTAGAGAAGAGAAAGCTGGGGAAAGATGGAGTTGTGGAGTGTCTTTCATCGTCAACATCGCACCGGATCACATGCAAATTTTCCGCGGTCGCGTGACGTAACGTAAGGAGTTTACCATACCGTATTGATTTGTATGGTCCACCTGTTGTTTAGTGAGGAGAATAATATGTATTATTTGTATTGTATTGTACGGTCGGACAACGGTGACTCGGCATCTTCCACCTGCAATTGCATGGTGTACTCTTGTGTACTTTTGAACTTATCTGAATTAGCTGCTTATCCATGTACTTCTAGGTATTTGTATAGATTAGTTTACTAGAACTCGGACCGTGTGAAGTGCATCTCATCCTCATTTCATCCCATCCCATTCCATTCCACCGTGGCCCACGGTCCGACAAGCCCCGCAAAACCTCTTTTTCATATCGCGGATGATCGTCGCTTTTGCTTTCCCTGACCCCTGAAGAATTCACCCACTCACTTTCACCTTGCGGGGGATTCTTCCGCTTGAAGGGCCGAGGTTCATTCTACATACATTGTCTCGTCACACACACACACATATCCAAGGTTGATCTCTTTCAAGTTTCCTTCCTCCGAAAAAAGACCGTGCAGGAGGATCGAGACTGAGAGGATCCCTTTCTCCTCTCCTTCTCTAAGACAAACCCCAATACTACCCAAATTTCGGGCGGTTTTTGCAAGTTCTCGGTCAACCCACTGGAAGTTTATCTTGATTACCAACTTCCCCTTCCCCCTGCCCTACTCCTGACACTCTCATTTTATTGGTGACACGCGTGAATCGAGACGTGACGACCCTGAAACCCTGGCGCGCCGTTGAACTCGGCTGCGATGCTTATCCGAGTCCCCCCGCCGATCAGGATATGCTTACCGGCACAATGGATCCTGTCGTCCGACTTAATCTCCATGATAGAAAATTTAGGGCCCGGGTTGTTCAACCGTAAGTTATGTTTTCATGAGGGTTAAAACAAAAGAGAACCATTGGGTTTACAAGAGCCGTGGGAACCTGGTGGGAACTATTTTGCTGATACAGTTCCAGTATCCTTCGCGCGTACGCATTAGGATATCTCTCCGCGGTAACCCCAAAATTCCTCTCATACGTGCGACGACTCGGCTCAAGAAACTGGGATTCTAATCAAAAACTTCGTGAGGTAAGTTTCGAGTCATTCATTTTTTTGGAGATCATCCAAGTTTACATTCTCCCCGCCTCGTGCTCAATTGATTGTATTTCTTTGGTTATGAAGTGACCTCTGAAAGCTGAGCTGACCCGTTAAACTGTATAGTTGGCACAAGTTCTAGCCGGGCCTTTGCGTGTCAATAGCTTCCCAACTTTCTGTGCTGCTTTGGTTGGGGGCTCGACATTTTTACCAGCGCTGTTGTATCGAGTATTGATCTCGATCAGAGACAAGAGTCGTACTACAAGTGACTTGCAATTATCTCCACATTTGCGTCGTTTAATCCAATTTGTCACTGCATTTATATCAGCATGGCTCAGTTTTCACTTATTGAACAAAACTCGTGGGGTTTCGCAGAAAGATGTAAGTGACAAAGCACTGGTCGTCGGTCAAGAGGACCCTCGAAAAGTCCCTGCCGAAGCGCTGGAGCGACCACCACGTCCAGAGCTGGTTGGGAGGACAATGGACCTCACTCTTTTCACGGTCACAAGAGCTGTGGACGTGGTCGCGTGTTTAGCATGGGGTCGTTGGCGCCGCCATCGTGCATCACAGAACCGTTGGACCCTTGTTGAATCACTAGCACCTGGTCTGGCAGATGCTGGGGTCTTTGCCATGAGTGCAGCTGTAGTTATGTGGGCTTGGTTTTATCTCCCAGAAAGGCTACCTCGAAGTTACGAGAAATGGATTGGAGAGGTCGCCAAGGTTGACTCACGCTTGATCGAGGCTCTTCGTCGTGCTCGCAGATCGGTTTTCGTATACGGAAAGGATACAGGCCAAGCTCCTCTGATGGAATCTATGTGCAAAGACTACAATTGGCCCATAGAATGGGGAGACCCAGTCAAGACAATCCCCATTCCTTGCGAGATGGTGCATATGGGCTGTGGCCCTAACTGTGAGATCCACGCGGTTTCCCGCTTTGCTAGAACCTTCAAGTTTGCTTGTGCAACCTACATCCCATTACAGATTGTTCTTCGCCTACGAGGGTTGAAGAACCCTGCGGTTATCACCCGGGCTATTTCTGAGGGTGCCCAGTCATCTGCCTTCCTTGCTTCCTTCGTGAGCCTCTTTTATTACGGGGTCTGCCTGTCACGAACCCGACTTGGTCCTAAGATCTTTGACAAGAACACGGTCACTCCGCAGATGTGGGATTCCGGTCTCTGTGTAGGTGCAGGATGCGTTATGTGTGGTTGGAGCGTTTTGGTTGAAAAGGCGCGGAAGCGCCAAGAGCTGGCATTGTTTGTGGCACCTCGAGCTGCAGCAACGGTGCTGCCACGGTTGTATGATAAAAAGGTATGTTCTATTCCCGCGTCTCCCGGTCCGCGTGGGTTACGCACAGTTTAGTCTTCTTTCGAGCCTCGGCGATTCTCTTGAAACTTTGAATATAGTCATGCGATACTAATCATTTTGCCATGAACAGTATTATTACCGCGAGCATATTGCCTTTGCAACAAGTGCTGCCATTCTTATTACTTGTCTTCGTGAAAGACCTCGTTTGGTTCGGGGCGTCTTCGGTCGTCTTGCCAACAGCTTGTTGAACTAATGACCTTCGAGCAATACTTGGGCAACCTAAATAGGTGTCTAGTGTTTGTATTATCATTTTTATTCCCTACGAGCCTACGGATCGGATTGAATATTTTTTAATGTTTTAATTATAATTTGTACCAATAGAATCTCAAGGGTATCCTTACCTACCTGAGTATTTCCAACACAAGTCACTTCCTATTTCTATCATTAGTTGTAGCACGTAAAATATATCACTTCAACAACCACTTTTTAAGACGATTCCTGGTAATGTATTCACTTCTGCAGAGCGATTTATGAAAGCTAGTAAATAGCTCCTGATCAGAGAAAGAGCCAATTTGTCCCATGAGTTTCTCAGATGGTAATGAGTATGCTCCGATGAGGCTCTTTTCGGGATCTTCGGGGATTGAAAATGTCACGTGATATGTTTTATCGATAAAGAATCACATGATCAATTCGATTGCAATCATCCGCGCCGCATGATCGACGCCGTTGTTGAATCTCAAACCGTCAAATCATGTTTCGTGGACTATTGCCCTCCTGGGGGCGCTGTGCGCTGACTGGAACTATCCCACAGCGCTCCTTATATCTTCGAAGGGGAATCTTTGAAGCAGAGAGGAGGTATTTCTCAGGCAATTCGATCTTGCGTGCACAACGCCATGCCTCCGCAGCACCATTTAACACGCCGCAATCGCAGCAGCGCAACACTTCCACTATGTGAGTTGAAGCTCCAGCTGGCAATTTAGCTCTGTGGAAAATCAATCAAGTAATAATAGCCGGTCAATTCTCTAGGTATTATACCATTAGTCTTATTCTCGGAACCGTTGCTTTGGCCTACGGCTCAGTTCCTCTCTACAAAATGGTAAGCAAAACACACATGCTCTTAGCAATCTCCCGAATTCACCTATCCTAACTCAAGATCTTTTCAATTACAGATCTGCCAGCAAACAGGCTGGGGCGGTCAGCCAATTCTCACCCACCGCAATGGCGACGGCGATACCGCAGCCCGAGTGACGCCCGTAACAGACTCCCGACGTCTCCGTATCACTTTCAATGGATCCGTCTCTGACGTGCTTCCATGGAAATTTACACCTCAGCAACGAGAGGTGCGCGTGCTGCCAGGAGAAACCGCTCTGGCGTTCTACACAGCGACGAACAAGGGCCCACAGGATATCATTGGAGTAGCCACGTACAGTGTGACTCCGGGCCAGGTGGCTCCTTATTTCAGCAAGATCCAGTGTTTCTGCTTTGAGGAGCAAAAACTTAATGCCGGAGAGTCGGTAGATATGCCTGTGTTCTTTTATATCGACCCTGACTTTGCTACGGATCCAAACATGAAGGGCATTGATACTATCACTTTGTCTTATACTTTCTTCAGTAAGAACCATCTGACCCTGATATTTGCTGCTGATTTGGCCGGCTGACCCACTTTGTAGAAGCGAAATATGATGACAATGGAGTTTTGACTCCCATTCCATCATGATATGCTACACCGTCAAAGACCCTGGTAGCCGCCTGAACAGCGAAGAAGGTTTGAAACTCGCTTTGATACAGCTTCACTGGTCCAAGCATTTTCTTAAGGGGCTGTTTCAACTTCCTGAACCTTTGCGACTCTCATCTCATAAAACTGCTTCTGTACTATATAACCTGGAGTTAGGGAACCTTGAATATGTCAACCTTGATAGAATACAAGTGTAAATACAGAATTATACCATTGGTCCGGAATTTGGTTTAAGTTAATATCCAGTGACTCCATATTTCCTAGTCTTACGCATTCATACCACTGTCGCCAGTGATAGTATTTCTGCGTATAAACTTTCAATGACTGGGTGAAGGGACAGGCTCTTGCTCAAGATGGGCATTATCAGCTTCATGGGCAAGGCTGTTGATTTTTCTCCTCAATCCTTTTTCCATTTTTCATAAGAAGACCAGCATGATGGTTCACATTGAATAACTACCAATATGTATTGAAGTATATCCGAACGACAGAGCAGCAGTAGAACGCACGGACCAAGCGTTAATTAGGCGCGCGTTCCCGACGCGTCCCTTCCAGCCCGCATTTTCCACTCAACTTGAATTCATCCATCATTGCCCCATCAGCTCAATCTCACAATGGCTCTTCTTGTTGATAAATTGCGCCCGAGGTCGCTCGACGCACTCACATACCATCCCGAGCTTTCTGATCGATTACGGTCTTTGGTAAATGCACCACCGTCCACCTGAAATCCAACATCAACTAATACGAATTGATGCTTCACAGGCACAAAGCGGAGACTTTCCTCACCTTCTAGTATATGGGCCTTCTGGAGCAGGCAAGAAAACGCGCATCATCGCTACTCTCAAGGAACTGTACGGCCCTGGTGTGGAAAAGATCAAGATCGACGCTCGAGTCTTCCAGACGACCAGTAATCGAAAGCTCGAATTCAACATCGTTTCCTCCGTCTACCATCTTGAAATTACACCTGCCGATGTCGGAAACTATGACAGAGTCGTTGTGCAGGAATTGCTGAAGGAGGTAGCCCAGACGCAGCAGGTGGATCTGTCTGCGAAGCAGCGATTCAAGATCGTTGTGATCAACGAAGCCGATCATCTCACTCGCGATGCTCAGGCCGCACTAAGACGGACGATGGAGAAATACAGCCCTAATCTGCGTTTGATTCTTCTGGCTAACAGCACCTCAAACATCATCGCCCCGATTCGATCGCGAACCCTGCTGGTCAGGGTGGCGGCGCCTACAGAAGACGATATCTGCTCAGCACTTCGAATCGCCGCGAAGAAGGAAGGTTGGACCGAAGCCGAGGGGCTGAACAAGCGTATTGCAAGAGAGAGCGGGCGTAATCTCCGTCGGGCACTGCTCATGTTCGAGTCTATTTATGCGCAGAAGTGAGTATCGCATTCCTTGACTGACTCTGGCAGTTCCTCAAAAGCTAATTTGTCCTTTTTAATACAGTGAGAAAGTCACAGAGAAAAGTCCAATCCCACCGCCTGACTGGGAGGCTCTTATTCACGTTACAGCCGCCGAAATTCTCAAAGATCGGTCACCCGCGTGTCTTTTGCAGGTCCGCTCTCGTCTTTACGATCTTCTGACTCACTGTATTCCTCCAACCACCATCCTCAAGGTCAGAGCTTCCATAATGAATCTACGAGAGCAAAGTTTACTAAATGATATGTCTCGCAGACTTTAACCTTCAAGCTTGTGGCAGGAGTAGATGATGCTCTCAAACCCGAAGTCATTAAATGGTCTGCATTCTATGAGCACCGAATCAAACAGGGAAGCGTAAGTCTCTAATTAAAGACTTCCTAATTGTGTGGTCTTGACGTCGAGCTAATCTGCCCGCAGAAAGTGATTTTCCACCTCGAAGCCTTTGTGGCCAAGTTCATGCGCATCTATGAAACGTAAGATAACTCAAATCACCAGTTTCCAGCCTCAATGCTAACTCCTAGGTAGATATTTGATGGGCATGATGGAGTTTTAAATACATGGCCTATTAACCTCAAAAAATAAACCAAATATGAATCACGATTGTACACTATCAGGGCAAACTCTGATCTAATACGTTTTCGAAATGCTGCTCATACCGTCCTTTATGTCGTGAAGTACGACAGTTTCTTGAACACAGAAACTTGGCCTGTAATTCTTTTTGTAGGCGCGCCGAGGCATTTTCTTGATGGGTCATCTGGCGTTCTGTTTGGACATTCTAGTTGTGCATAGAGTAGCCTCTACATTTTGCATCTCCCAAAAAAGAGAAACTTAAAAGCACCTGACCACGACCTCAACTTGTACTAGACACATAATATTTCAATGGACAGTTGTTAATCATATAGTCTCATTAATTCTTTATTGCGATAGTTGTCTTGTTTTCTCATAGAACGAAGCGGGGAGAAAGCCTGGGGGAGCTACGTCATCACCTCGCGGTCACTGGACCACATAAGAAGATTTGCTTGGTCCAGGCTGGTTTTCTTCTCTTCTTTTCAAGCATTTTCACCACTGAAGATATATAATTTGGTACTGGATTGAGATTAGGACATTCGATATGAGCGACCCAAGATTAGTTGATATGGAACCTGGCGGGGAAAGTACCCAGTATGCCGGCTCCAGATTGCTACGAATTGTGCACCCAATAGCCGTACTGAACATTGATATCCAGATATGAATCCATCCGAATCTACACACAAACACCAGACAAGCAGACTGGGCAGCTGGGTGGTGAGCGACAGTCTACAATTCGTTGGAGAGTGGAGTAAGAACAGATAGCTGATCAGCTCCAGGCGGACAACCACATACTCAGAGCCAGCTCTATAGTAAGGGATTTGGACCCGGTAATGAATCCACTGCGAGTATAGATGAAGACGCGGACGCACAAAAACTAGGGAGGGGCATAACGAAGGAGTCCGAAGGTAAATGCAAAAAATATATCCTTGTGTCTAAACTCCTAATATCGAGACAAAAAGATCTTCCCGGGTAAAGCCGGATTTTCATGGCTCCGGGAAGACACGCAAAAGACTGACAAGTAATGTACAGAGGATCTGAAATGCGACACACCAGGCGATGCAGCTACTGCGAAATCGAGGAGACAGCAGGGGTATGGGCCCGGTTCCGGTGTCGGGGCTTAATTCAACATGGGAAGGAAAAGCGTTTGGTGAACATGAGATCGAGCTATCATGAATACAGGACCAGTTTATTGAGAAGAAGAGGGGTTGGAGGAGGTGCTTTGCGGTGGGGTCGGAAGGTCGTTGTTTCCAAGGGGAGGGCTTCTGCGAGCACGCTTGAGGGAATCGAGAGTAACACCGTTACCGAGTTTGGTGATACCAACGACAGGAGGGTCATCCTTCTTGACGAATTCCCAGAGACCTACAAGAGATTAGTTAAAGTGTCCCGATACCAACTCTGGGATTGTCGGTTTGATATTGTCTCCAACACGTAAAACGTACCGGGTAGCTTGTGACCAGCCAGCCGGAAGGCCTCGCGGGCAACCTTCTCGTGAATGTCCCCCTTCAACTCGAAGACAACACGGCTCACTGGTAATCGAACAGTCCAGTAGTCGAATTTACCCTTACCCTTACCCATACGCTGCTCGTTACCCTTAGTGTACACACCGATGTTGGCACTGACGCGCTTATAGAGCTTGTAGTTCATTCCTCGCAAACGACGCTTAATAGTCTCTTCTGCGATCTTCAGGGCGGAAGAAGGCATGCGACGGTCGTGATCCTTCATTCGGATGCCATAGTCTCCCCACACCACTGTTGTTCCACGGGTCGATCCACCAGTAGCGACTTTCGGACGACCCTTAGGCGACTTGGACCTTTCAGCGAACTTAGGGGTGAGCCAATCGAGAGTAGGCGAAGTGGTTGAGAAGGATCGAGCCAGGGAAAAGGTAGCTAGCGGGCTTGACAGGCCTGCGCGGAATGAATTAGTTTCGAGCCATGGCGACTGTTGCGAGTGAAAGAGCAATTCATACATGTTGGGCGGGTGCAGGCCGATAGGGGCCCCGCGAACAATCTCATCTGAGGACCCATTGTGACCGTGGAGGACTGGATGATATCAAGCGCAGACGATGGTTCTTTACGAGACCAACGGCACTTTTCGATGCCAAACCCACGCTAGCCCGATCTGGACCAAAGTGATCACGTGAGCGTGTTACTTAGTCATCCGTCTTTCCGGCGCGTCAACTCGCCGGCCGCGCGACTGGAGAAACCTCGAGCTTCTGCTTCATCCATCAATCGCCCTTTACCTCAGACTTTGTGCCTTGGAAGCCTACACGGATAGGTGTTAATCACCATGCCGTCCGACATCAGAAGCTTTTTTGGCGGCAAGCCAACTCAAGGCTCCAATGATGCAGCCAAGCCCGCGAAGAAGGAAGTAAGCTCTGGTGCCTGAATGACATTCCAACTATTAAAAAATTCCAATTGCCGTTGACATTATGGCTTGATAACGGCCTTGCTGACCTGTTTTCGTTCATTATGAAGGATCCATCTACCGCGCGTAAGAGACGTACGATACCCATCTCCGAAACCCGTCACTTAGACTTGAAATTAATCATTGGACAGGTAGCAGGAAGGTAGTCGACGATAGTGATGATGACGATGCAGCGCCCAAGAAGACTGCCACCCCTAAAGCGCAGCCCAAAAGCAAACCGTACGCCCCTTCTTCATATGATCATGCTCCGCAGATTTGCTAATTGCTTCCGGGAATAGCAACGCCGAAGAGCCTAAGGGTGAGGCCACGACGACCTCAGACTACTTTGCATCTACGAAAAAGCGAGGGCAAACCTCCAAGAACTCGACTACAACTGAAAAGCCTTCCGAGGAGACCGCTAGTCCAAAGACCCAAAAGAATGCAGAGGCTCCTGTCAACAAGTCGCGGAGTGCGAAGAAGACCTCGACTATAGTTGAAGACGATGGCCTTGGAGGTGATGACATTTTCGCTTCGGAGTATGCAAAGCCCGGGAAGGGTGGTGATGATGACTATGTCGCCGGGGTTGACAGCGATGATGATGATGACGACGATTTTGAAGTGCTCGACGTCAAGCCAGCTACCGCCGCGACTAAAAGGACACAAAGGAAACGGCAAGTTGAGGAGGACGATGAAGATGATGATGTGGTCATGGAAGATTTGCCAATAATCCCACCGAAGCCGCGAGCAAATCGCAAACGGAAGTCTGAAGCCCTCACAGACGAGGAAGATGAGCCCCCCAACGAAACTAAGAAGCGTGCTCCTGCAGCCAAGAAAACATTATCTCCAGTCGCGAAGAAGCCGAAAGCTAGCCCTAAAAAGAAGGAGGCCGAACCCGAGAACCCGGAGATACAGGCAATCTTCGACAGTATCCCCCTGGTCAAACCTCCTTCGCCTCCCCCCAAGAGCGACGAGCCGCCTAAAAAATGGACATTTGGTGGTCAGCGATCTCGTACACCCCCGACATCGGGATCCAAGGAGATGCCTCAAGGCGAAGAGAACTGTCTAGCAGGCTTGACATTCGTCTTCACTGGAGTGCTAGATACCCTCGGTCGTGAAGAAGGCTCGGAATTAGTCAAGCGGTATGGTGGTAAGGTTACGGGGGCACCAAGCAAGAAAACAAGCTACGTTGTTTTGGGCGGAGATGCCGGACCTAAAAAGCTCGAGACGATTAGAAATTTCAACCTGAAGACGATTAATGAAGATGGCCTATTCGAGCTGATCCGACGCCTGCCTGCCAATGGCGGTTCAGGACAGGCCGCGGAAAAGTTCGGTGCCAAACAGAAAGCCGAAGAAGAGAAGATTAAGAAAATGGCAGCCGAGATCGACGCGGAGGAGAAGAAACAACAAGCAGCAAAGGCGAAGCAAAATGAAAACAAAAGTCAACAAAGCCCTGCCAAAGCTAAGGCCGCTTCGCAGCCTCCTCAAGCAGCTAATGATCTACTGTGGACAACCAAATATGCACCGACATCCGCTAGCATGATCTGCGGCAACAAGGCAGCAGTAGAGAAGATTCAAAACTGGCTACGCAACTGGCATCAAAATGCTAAGAAGGGCTTCAAAACCGGCGGGAAGGATGGATCTGGCACTTACCGCGCGATCATGATTCACGGCCCTCCCGGAATAGGTAAAACCACAGCTGCGCACCTGATGGCTAAGCTCGAAGGTTATGATATTGTGGAAACAAACGCGAGTGATACCAGAAGTAAGAAACTCGTTGAGACTGGCCTTTTGGGTGTGCTCGACACGACATCTCTTCAGGGTTATTTTGCGGGAGATGGCAAAAAAGTAGAGAGCGGGAAGAAAAATCTCGTTTTGATCATGGATGAAGTTGATGGTATGTCTGCTGGTGACCGTGGTGGTGTCGGTGCCGTTGCGGCCATCGTCAAGAAAACCAATATTCCCATCATTCTCATCTGCAATGAGCGAAGACAACCGAAGATGAAACCTTTCGATTTCGTCACCTTCGATGTTCCATTCCGCCGCCCTACCATAGAGCAAATTCGCGCACGGTTGTCCACCATTTGCTTCAGGGAGGGTCTGCAGATTCCGCGTCCTGTACTGGATAGCCTGATTGAAGGAACTCATGCCGATATTCGCCAAGTCATCAACATGCTGTCTGCCGCCAAGCTCGATCAAGCAAACATGGACTTCGACAAGGGCAAGCAAATGTCGAAGGCTTGGGAGAAGCACATCATTCTGAAGCCTTGGGATATTGTCAGTAAAATTCTGAGTGCGCAGATGTTCTCACCAAGCTCGACCAGCTCCTTGGAAGATAAAGCCCAGCTCTACTTTAACGATCACGAGTTCAGTTATCTCATGCTTCAGGAAAATTATCTCAGGACCCGCCCTAGCCTCGCAAATAACTACGACGGCAAAGAGAAGAGGTTGAAAGAGCTTGAATTGATAGATAATGCGGCCTCCAGCATTAGCGATGGCGATCTTGTTGATCGTATGATTCACGGAACTCAGCAACAATGGAGTCTCATGCCAACCCATGCCATGTTCAGTTTTGTTCGGCCGGCCAGCTTCGCCTACGGCAACATGACTGACCGGTCCCAGTTCACTTCCTGGCTTGGTCAGAATAGTAAACAAGGTGAGCAATTTTGTACTTCGTTTATTTTCCCTCTTTTCTAACTCTGACATTCTAGGTAAAATGTCCCGCTATGTCAAAGAGATCCAAGGCCATATGCGTCTTCGAACCTCTGGAAATCGGGATGAAATCCGCCAGCAGTATATGCCACTTTTATGGGAAAAATCTGTTCGACAATTGCAAGATGTTGGCAAGGAGAGCGTGGACGATGTTATTGACTTCATGGACTCCTATTTCCTGACGAGGGATGATTTTGATGCTATGATGGAATTGGGACTTGGACCCATGAATCAATCTCATGTCAAACTGGATACGCAGACCAAGGCGACTTTCACGCGCCTGTATAACCAACGCTCACACCCTCTGCCATTCATGAAGGCTAGCAATGTTGTGGTGCCGAAGAAGGGCCCCAAGGAAAAGCCAGATATTGAAGACGCCATCGAGGAGTCCGACGAGGAGGAAGTAGTGGAGGAGGCGAAAGATGATGAAGACGAAGAGTTGGATCTCAAAAAAGATAAATATGTTAGTCAACCAAAGAAGAAGGCGGCGCCAAAGAAGAAGGGGAAGAAGGCCGCAGAGGATGACGATGGCGAAGAGAAGCCAAGGAAGGGCCGGAAAGGCAAGGCCAAGGCTTAGATGATTTGTACAATACGATTATTTTTTCTTACTGCAGTTTGGTCGAATTGGCTCTGCAAATGCATATGAATTTAAGTTTTAATATTCAAAGTATTGATTGAGTCTGAGTTACTCCCCGACTTCACGGTCATCATCCCATCTTACCCACTTCATGGCCGACCAACCGAGGGTAAGTTGACGTATCCTTTTACCCCAAAAGAAGAACGGAATCCAGCAGATGAGTACGCCTCCGCAGATAGCTGCCATCTCGCCATACGCTACATTATAGCCGTGCTTTTCTACCCATGGGTTTGTATAAAAACCAAGTAGGAACCCAAAGGCAGATTTGAAAGCCAACTGCGTGACAACTATCTCACCGGCAATGGGGCGATAGCTATCAATTGTATACACAAGAGAGACATTGGTGGCCTGGGTAATGGTGAAATTGACTGATGTTCTGATGTTAGTCTGACAATAGACAGCAGGTATTTCAACAAAGAGATCATAACTCACTCAAGCCAATTCCGATAGTAGGGACTATCCAGTGCATATGCCACTTGATACCACACCCATAGAGAGCGAGTGCTAAGGGACCAGTGATAGCACCGACCATGATGGCTGGGAGTCGCATTTCAGGCTCACGAATACCATTATTGCGGCGAGTGAAATAGTCGGCGACCCAGTCAGAAAAGTGTCCACCAAGGACAATACCAAACAAACAACCTATTATGGCAGAGACAAAGCAGAGTCCCGACTGCCAGGCTTCAAAGCCATATGCCGTTGAAAATGCAGATGCGACATTAGAGGTTATAGCAGTGATGAAGCCGATTGTTACAGACATAACAAGTGTGGCCCATAGTACAGGTGGAAGAATCAACAATCCTACGGGTCGTATAGTCATCTGCCAAAGGGATTCATCGGTGAATCTCCCGTGATAGAGTTTCAAGCCTTGAATCCAACCTGAGCTGGCATCGGCCGTGGCGTCTTCTGTCGCAATTTCGATCTCAGAAGCACCAGCTATCCCAGCTTCTTCTCCTTTGATACCCCGTCGAACACGATCACCTGATGAATTCAAGGTTGTGATAGTACCTGTAGGTGCAATGTTTCTAATATAAGCCGTCTCAGGAAAAGTAGCATAGACGACCAGGGTGACGAAGCCGATTAAAGCAATGGCAACGTAGTAGATATAACGCCATGGGTGGTCTTTGACGATGAATCCGTCGACAATGGCACCGGCAGCAACGCCAAAATTGAGAGAAGCATTATAGAGACTGTATCATATTAAAATGGGCACCTGGGCAACACTTGATCATCAGGAGATGCTTACGCTGTAATAGTTCCACGCTCATGTAGGAAGAAGATATCGGCAATAGTAATCGGGGCCAAACATTCCCCAGCACCAGCTGCTATCCCCATTATTATGCGAGCGACCAAGAAATTTGCATATTGTGTCGCTACAGCACACCATAGCGCAGTGATGGTGTAGATCGTGAAAGCAGTCACGTAGACTGGACGACGGCCGTATTTATTGATCAGTGGCATCCAGAACAGGTTACCAAGACCCTGGAACAAAGCCGTGCAATTGAAGAAATAGGCCGTCTTTGCAATAGGCCCCGACATTCCGGTCTCTTGCCAATTGGGGAAGAAGTCTTGTGCGGTTTGTAGGATTGCAAGTGTAGGACCAGCTGCGAGAAAGTTGCAAAGAATCATGGCGAGACATACTGCCACGGCAGTGTAGAGCTTGAACCATTTTGGCCTATGGGAAAGAATATGAGGATAAGAAAAGATATCAACAACTAGGAAAATGAGGACTGTGACTCAGTCAAAGTCCTCAGGCTGATAAATACCAATTGAGGGGATCCTTGGGATCATTTGACGGAGTAGGTACTAGGATCACCTCGTTGGTGTCTTCATCACGTAGACGGAGATGACCTAGTGTCTTAACCTGAGCATCCTTCTCCTCGTGTATCTTGACACCAGAGCGTTGTCCAGCCTGCATTTTGAACTTCAAAGTGATACGTAAGCTGGAATGGACATTTTCCAAGCCATAACCCATGGCTTTGATATATACCTTCATATCCTCAGACACCGAGCATCGCAAATCATCGTAACGCCCCACAACAACTGCTGAATCTGGGGAAGTCTCTGAATGATGCCCACTTCCCGGGAAATCATTCATTATAGTGCTGTCAATGCGGGTTGAGTGTCCACCGAGTGACTTTTAATACTTCGCTGCAGCACTTGGGGGGATCCGCCCTATCATAGAGCGAGAAACAACCATTCAAGAAATGAACCCCCGCATTTCTTGGCCAACCCTAAATTCTCATCAAGATGAGTAATTATCCCCCTCATCTTAACAGAAGTGGAGGGACACAGCCGACATTGCGCGGCGACAGCGACTTGTGGCGGACGTTGTCCAATCATCTCGCGAGTTCAACAATGCTAGTAGTCTCCTATTATGCATGGAGTCTTATACCCGAGTTTTGATTCGAGGGTGTCGTAGTATTGCTGAGTACCCCCTGAGTTATGGGATATTTCATGCGAGCGTGGTCGAGTCAGTAGTACTTACTTGGAGAAGTTGAGAGTTTTAGCCCTTCATCGCCGCTCTTTGAAAGACACGCGGTGCGTTGGTTTGCCATAGAAATGTATATATATATTGGGTCAAAAGTAAGATCCAGCCATGCCAAAGATGCAAGATTGACCGAGAGACAGTCAGGTCAGCATACTATACTCTTGTAACTTAGTAAGTTACTAGTACTAGTTACTAGTGAAGTACTAGCTGGCACTTTATTTGATACTTTTCAGCTATATCAAGGCAGGGTCTACAATAGCCCAACTAGTCTAGACTGCCATGCAACGGGTCTTTTTCTACTAGAAAAGCTCTTGCTAGCTAGTACGTGCAAAACTTTTAGATAAACGATTATCCATAGATAATTTGTGAGGTACTACTGTAGATCTCAAAGCGAGGAGAATGGTTGGAACTGTCACGTAAGTTTTGATTGAAGCAATATCCCGCTACTAAAGACCCAACACAATCTTGAATTTCAGATCCAATTTGTTGGAAGTTTTGGGCTCCAGAATTTGGCGCTACAGGCTCGTGGAATAAATTGCAACGTCTTGAATATATTGAAAGGGGAAACTCGGAGCACTCGAATGCATAATGTTTTCTATAAGCCAAGTCTGGAAGAATCCCTTGAAGCAGCCTCTGAGTCGAAATCTATCGAGGTATCTAGTAATTTTCGTAGAAAGTTACACGATGGATGACCCTCGCATGTCCTCTTCACGTCTTTTCCGACAGATGTCTGAGTCCATTTCGCAGAAACCCCATGCAAGATAGCCTGGAACTTCAACCGTGTGATATACTTCAGCCGACGAATCTCGAGGTCAATAATCTCTGGCGAGATATCCGCTTTCTTTGCTCTCTTTCGTTTCCTTTCTTCGACCTTTGAGAATCCATCCAATAGCCTGCGTGCCATTTTTGCACGGTAGCGGCCTGAACCACCACTCGACTTGCGCATAATACGACGGTGATTTGGCTCCTCTATCATCAAATGCAGACAGATAGCAGCCTCTGGGTAGTTGTGACCTATGGCGAGCTCAATAGCTGATGGTTTTGATTTGCCCTTAGAATCGCGATGTCTATCCCATGTGTTCTGTGGTTGTCGTTCGGGCTTGAGAAACCATTCCACTAGGTCTGGTCGATTTCTTGTAATGGCGTCGCAGAGGGGGATTCTTCCACCGACTGCTTCACCAGCTGGTTGTTTGGCGAACGTTTCAAAGTCATCCAACAAAGTATCTGCCAACGGATTCTGACAAAGCGCATGCCATCCAGTTCCTTCGCCGAGATCCTTACTATCCGTGTGGGAATTGACGAGATCAACGCCCAAGTCTCGGGCCCATTCCATAAGAAACTTACTGGCTCGGCGACAAAGTTCGAATCCAAGGTGTCCCCGGAGAATATTTCTTAGATCATCATCCAGATTATCCCAGGAACGTCGAGAAAACCATCTTGCAAGAATTTCTAACGTCCCCGTTGACACTCTAGACTCGAGGGCTACCTCGAAGATAGGCTTTCCCTTTGCTCCGTCAGGGAGAATAGTCGAGGGAATCATAGCCGTATTCGACAATTCGTGTTGGCGTGCAATGAAAAGTTGAAGGATCTCTCGATAAGGAACAAGATCTTCATCTTGGTAGCCTTCCTGCATGACTAGAATCTCTCCAGCCAGAGCAATGCCAATCACAGAGTAGCCAGTGCAGTTATATTCCGGAGGGCCTCCTTCTACACCACCAGGGAGTAAGCCACTCGCCTCCATACAGCGTAGGCAGTCCAGGCATCTATCAAGAATTGCTCCAGTGATGGCATCGGTGACTCCATCTACAGGACCTCTCCAATCCCCATCGAGAATGTCCCGCCTACTTTCCTCGTCAAGAGGCGTGTCGACAAAAGCTTTGGAATCCCGAAGGAACCTGCGTTGCGCACTCCTCCCCGCAGTCTCGCCGCGAATCCATTTACGTGCATACTCCGATGCACTGGGGAACGGGTGCGGTGTGCCTGACGAATTTTCGGAAAGAGAAGGGGAGAGTAAGGCCTGGCGAAAATTGCAGAAGTCTCGATGTGTACATTGTCGTCCACCAGGCCAAAGTCTTTCCCTCAGTTCTCGGCGAAGGTCTACATCATTATCCAACTCCTCCATCATGAATAATTGATATTTCGTCCATCGAGGCTCTTTCGGCAGCATAACGGGAGATTCGATGAAAACGCGGTATATGATAAGACGTTTTTGATGCGATGGCTAGGAGGTCAAGAGCCTGGTACATGAGGTATCAAATAGACAAAATAAGATGCGAACAAACCCCAATGGGAGGCCGGGATATGACATCTTTGTTATATGCGAAGAGACAAAGAAACTCAGCACCCTTGGTACAGACTACCTAAGGACTAGAGACATGTGGATATCTTTGGAAGGCATGAAAGAAAGTAGCTACATGATTCAAATATGGCCTTTGATTCTTTTACCATCAAAATATTGTGTGCGGGCCTTATTTCCAATCTCGTGATAGAAGAGTGGACCATCCACAACAGAGATCTATGTACTCTATATTACTCAGTAGTAGAACACTTCTAGTCCGATCTTTCGCAAAGCCCGGATAATAAGATCTATGTTATTTTAAATGTTTAATCGCTCGGCTTTGCCTTTTACAATTCTTTATGAAGACATCCCAGAGACATCATGCCTATACAGAATTAGCACTAGGGAATTAATGAAACGTGAATACTTGAGAAAGAATGGTCTAGTCTCAACTAGCCTGAAATGATCCATCTGGAAGCAAAGAGATCACTTGACTAGACATTGCTTTCATATATGAATCATCACGCCGAGAGAACTGCTATTGTGGCTGGGAACCATGTTCTAACGTCATGTAGAATAGAAGACCGTTTCCTCATGAAGTATTTCCCCTTGGATCAATACATTCTTCGACACAAACAAGAAAGAATTTACAGACTGACCTAAACCCGTTATCACTCCCCGTAAAATGTTACTTTAAGCAGCGGAGCTTACTTTCAGGCTCCCTGTCTGGTTTTGTGTTACAGTGACATTTCCAAGATCGTATGCTGATAGAACTGAGAAGTTGTATTCTGTTCACATAACTACGGCACATACTTCTAGAGGCATTCAATATTATCGAAGGACCCTACCTAGATTCGAATTCTATTTTGCACATCCCATCTCATGGCATGTCTTGGACATCGCCGTGGAGTAGCTAGCATCGAAAGAGAACGCAAACCATTTCTGCCGAGGAATACTAGTCATAGCGAGGAACTGAAATACTTGATGATATATTCCAATGCTTACTAGTGGTGCATCCATGGATTTAACTTCAAGTTTGTCGCATGCCAATCGCAATGACTGCTCAGGTGTTCCCTGCCATGAATCAACATCCCCTCGCACCTTTTCCAGGTGCTTTTTCAATCTCATCCTTCTCTTCACTTACATTTTACCGTATACATACTCTTGATTTTCTAGAATTTCTGAGCACCACAATTGGAAGGATGGCTTCTTCGCAGATCGACTTACCTCCTGCTAGTCATATGCAATGTTCCGGCCACCCAATTGACGACAACGAACCAAAAGTGTCACAGCCGGAACACCACGAAGATCTCAGTTTACCGGAGACTGGACGTGATGATATTCGGCTTCAGCGTCTGGGTAAAAATCCCGTCCTCAAAGCAAGTGGTAACTTAATTCTCTGATCATTTGTCGGTGACCGCTAATTGCAAGACTGCAGCGCAATTGGGGTGTACTTTCGATTCTTGGCCTGGCCTGTACTATCCTTGGTACCTGGGAAGGCCTACTTGCGTAGGAGATACTACTAGTATCAGAATTGATTGAGTAACTGAGCTGACATCGCAGTAGAACATTCATCCTCTCTTTGACCAAGTTTGATACTCTCCCCGTTTCCCTAGGTTGTTGCCTGTGGTGTACTAATGAAGGAATCTAATTAGTGGAGGCTCTGGCGGAGCTGTATATGGGTTTATATTTGTATGGGCTGGGACCGCCTGCTACTTTATTGTTCTGGCAGAACTGGCTTCCATGTAATCGTCTGGTATTCTACCGAGGCTCCAACAGTGGCTAATTAAAGGTTAGGGCACCAACCTCCGGTGGCCAGTATCATTGGTGTGCAATGCTTGCCCCGAGGCAATACAGAAATCTTCTGAGTTATATTACGGGTAATGACCAAATATTCCTCAATTTGTCACATATTCCCTACTGAAATCAAAAAATAGGTTGGCTCTCGGTTGTTGGCTGGCAAGCTGCCTTTGCATCAGCCTGTTTTCTCGTCGGTGTTCAAGCTCAGGGAGTAGCCAGTCTCGCCCACGAAAATTATCATCCCAAAGCATACCAAGGGACATTGATAATGTGGGCCTTTATATGCATTGTACTCGCTACCAACGTAGTGGGCGGCAAATTTCTACCTCGGCTTGAGAGCGGGCTCTTATGCTTTCACATCGTCGGCTTCTTTGGCATAATAATTCCCCTGGTTGCCAAGGCTCACCATAGGTCGAAGGAAGAAGTCTTCGAGGAATTCCTGAACGGTGGGAAGTTCTTTAGTCAAGGACTTTCTTGGTTTGTTGGATTGTCCGGTGCTGCCTTTGCGTTTGGTGGTGGTGATGCCTCTGTTCACGTAAGTAGTATTAAGGTCAAGCTTGAACTTGTTGGGTAACCATTGGCTAAATGTTCTAGATGGCCGAGGAATGTGTAAATGCGGAGTCTGCAATCCCGAAAGCGATGATGTTCACAGTAGCAATCAATGGCTCTCTGGGATTCGGGTTGTTGATGGGCATGTTATTCTGTAGCAACGATATTCCGGGCGCTTTAGCATCACGAAGTGGTTTTCCATTCATGGAGATATTCCTTCAAGGAACGCGCTCAATGGGTGGCGCACTCGCTATGATCTCAGTGTTGCTATTCGCAGCTGGCTGCTCAGTCTTTGGCATGTTGGCCGCTACTTCTCGACAATTTTGGTCCTTTTCTCGAGACAAAGGGGTTCCCTTTTGGAGACTATGGTCAAAGGTTTGGCATCTTTAGCATTTACAACTTTTGAGATAGATCCACTGATCAACTCTTTTTGAACATTCTAGGTCGACAGTCGTCATTTACCTGTACCATCTATCCTGTTAACTGTGATCATAGCTGCCCTATTAGGACTGATCAACATTGGCTCCAAATTGGCACTAGAAGATATCTTGTCCATGGCAGTGTCGGGACTTTATTCTTCGTATCTAGTTGTGAGTGCGATGCTTCTATATCGACGATGCAAAGGGGAAATTTCCAGCCATGACGATGGGACAAGTACGCAAATCAATATGCCTGGGGCACAGCTGGTCTGGGGCCCTTTTCATGTCCCCGGTATCCTTGGTGTCCTGATAAACGGCCTATCGGTCATATACATGACGATTATAATCTTTTTTAGCTTCTGGCCATCGGAGATGCATCCCAAAGCGAAATCAATGAATTATTCCGTGGTAGGAACCTGCGGGATTGTGGCTCTTGCAATTGTGTACTATGCCGTGCGTGCACGGCACGTTTACCAAGGCCCGATTATACAAGTACGAGAAAGGTGATGAGATTTAAATATAACTGAACGGTGAAATTGAGATCTTCTATGTTATATCTGGAGAAATGGCTGAGAACCAGCAGTATAACACCATGACTTTAATCTTGGATGTTGAAACACCGGTGTACTAGATCTATTCTAGCATCTAAAACAATGGAAATGCTGATTAATAATCTACTATTATCACTACTTCTATCTCAAAACCATCTGCCATTGCATGTATTTCTCATTAATCGAAGAGTAAACAATCCGATGTACATAGATCGAGTGTTGACAAACTAGGGAAATGATCGGCGCGATCGCCTTCCGCCTCGCCCTCACCTCCACCCAACTTCAACTTCACCTTGAAATGACAACTTCAGCTTCATCCTTCTCCCAAGTTTTCCTTTCTCCACCTCTTGCCAGGCTGGTCCTGATCAAACACACTCCCTTTATCTTCAGTGCGATCCTGCTGAGCATGCACTCAACGTTCTGTCGGTTTCTCTAAGGTTGAAACTGTCTGATTGACCAACTCCTCCCCTCATTTGGTGGCGAAGGAAACATGTCTCTCCTTCATAACGAAGAGTACGTCCTGCCTATATGATGTAGATTGGAGCTGCTCTACCATCTACCATAATTCACCTTCGCTCGCCCCGTCATGGTCAGCTAACAAATGCTACAGCTTCGCGATCTGGCAACTACGTTCCTCATATCTTTCCACGATCAAAGACGGTATCGGTGACCGCCTGATAAATGTCAACAATTCAGTCCTCAACACCCCCGGCTTTCGCGCCGCCGGTTGGTCTACCGCCGCGACCAACGGAACCAGTGCGAGCAGCATAAAACGAACTTATTCCCCTCCGATTCCGACCACAGCAGCAGTCTCTTCCGAGTACTACAGGCTAGCCGTACGAGATGCAAATGCTGCGCGAGATGAACTGCAGGGCCTTGGATTGGAGGAAGGTGAAGAGGAAGAAGGAGGCATGGTAACCGGCAAAAGCAATTTGGATTACACCGGGCGAAGAAATCATCCCAGAGGGGGAAAGAAGAAAGGTCGGCGCGACCGTCACCAGCATGAACAAGCACAATCATCCGTGGTTCCTGAGGACGACGATAGCAGTGACTTGAGTGACGATAGCGACGAAGAGAGTGAAAGCTTGCACCGGTATGTTCTCCGACCTCCCCGGTCACCACATCGTATACAGCTAGCTCGTTTGAAGGCCTTCTGACAGTTTTAGGTCTGTGGACGCGATCAAGTTTAACAAAATGCCCATACGACGAGACCGTGCCGATTCATCTCCTATTCGATCGACCGAACAACGAGAACGACCAGAGGTCATGATCACTTCACCTTCAACACAGAACGTCGCCAGTCACTATCGTACAGGATCGCTAGGAACTGCAGTCTCGGGCAAGGAACAACAACGTCCCCGGCGAGATACGACAACAAGTAGTGAACTATCGACGGATAACGAGGTCGATTCGCAAGGGTATAAGCCTGGACAGGTCCAGTTCTCGACTACTGACCAGCTAGTCGATCGTCCTCGGAGACGGCGAGAACGGACTGGTAGCCGAGGAGCGGAGAGTATCGTGCTCGAAGATCTGCATGAGCAAGATGAGGATTCCGGTGCAGAGTCCGTTGGATCTGCTTTGTCCTCCGAATTCGACGCCACAGCGGGTTCGGGCTCGTTGTTGCTGGCTGGAGTTGGCATGACGGACACACTGGATGCCTCTTCTCCTATGGTCTTAATGCACAAACTCCCCGCAGGCACGGGTCCCAGCCAAAGCAGCTCTCCACGCAAGCCCAAGACACCAGCACCTGAGCTACATGATCTCCCACCGCCACGACCTATCAGCACGGTACAGCCAGTCAGTTTGTTGACAAAGCAACTCAAGTCTCGAAAACGAGCACCAAGCAACCCTGTAGAAAAGTTCATGGTTCTCTCTGGTAAAGGCCAGGATGACCCACTGCATCTTAAGATCTACGTTCCCTTTTCATCCGACCCTGAAGATCCATTAGATCTCCCTTTGACAAGGGAGTCAAAACTTGCAGAGCAACCTGCCATAGTCACTGTTGCCGAGACAATTGGCCTTGCCCTGTGGAAATACTCCGAAGATGCGCGTGATCCATCTATTGACCGCGGGAAGCTCACAGTCAATCGATGGACTTTGCGTATGGTCGACGATGGTGAGGTTGAGTACGACTTCCCAGCACTAGGACGGACGCTCCCTATGACCGACTTCACCTCTAATAACAACAATGCGGCCAAGACGCGAGGTCGCTCACGGGGGAAACCCTATGATGAGTTTGCGCTTGTTGAAGCGACTAACACCGAGTTTGAGGAGAATGAACGACTTCATCCACAGTTCAGTCAAAGTCTTGCTTCTGATGAAGGCGAACCAGCTACGAACCTCGCAGTTCCTGGTCCCCCTCAGCCAGCTCCACCGGTCAAGCCTTCAGTGGGAAGACAGAACCCAATTTTGGGTCAGCCATTCTCCTCCGCATTGAACGACAACACGTTGACGCCTGCGGACCGACCAGTTGTCCCTGTCTCGCATGCCACGCCTCGAATGGGAGTGACCAAGAATTTGAAGATTCGTTTCATCAACCTAGAAGCATCTGCGCATGTTATGACTCTGAACCCATCCACAGACAGCTATATTGCAGAAATTTTGGACTCGGTGTGTAAGCGATGGGGGTTGGACAAAGGAAATTATCTCCTTAAGGTGATGGGTTCCAACACCATTGCGCCTCTTGACCGTACTGTTGAGGCATTGGGTAACATTACAGAACTCGACCTCGTCCGCCGACGCTTTGGGGCTGGACCTCTTTCGCTCGGTGGCTCGCCCGGTAGCTCCTCGCCCAATGCCCCGCTACAGGTAGACAACAATGCCCAAGCAACAGTGAAGAAAGGAAAGAAGGGTGGCAAACCCATGTTGCCTTCATTCTCGCAGAAACAAGATCTCATTGGAGGCTACTACCGCCGATATCATGTGTGGCGCAAACAGTCCATGTCTTTTACTGCTTCGAACCATCGGATTTTGACCTTCGATAACGATTATATGCATATGGTACCTGGTGACACAGGTAAAACAGCATCGGACACAAAAACACGCTCGATCAATTTCAACGATGTCGTGGGTTGTAAGGTCAGCCGGCGACATCCAAAGAGTTTTCGAGTGGTGGTGCTCCGCGGCAACGAAGCGAACGAGCAGAAGCGTTACGACTTCGAGGCTCGCAATGCCTTGGAAGCGGTGGAAATTGTCGACGAGATCAAAAAGAACATGGCACATTACCGCATTTGATCTTACTGGCTTCTTATTCAGCGTTGGCTTCAGTCCTTTATCTATTTTTGTTTGTATCGGATCAACTATGCGGCAAGGGGGAACATGGGAAACACCACATGGTATATGGGCTGGCTGGCATGGCGTTCTTTATATTCGGTTCCAATCGATTTATGTCTTGATGATATCATTCGCAATATATCCTTGGCAATATTTACTAAATTACCAAAGTAAAGTAATGGTATGGCCTGGTGTTGAATGTGTAGATGAACTTTTATGTGGTTACCCCAGAGATAAGAGATCAATCGAGGGTTTTCGGACATTGATGCATTATGCCAATATCAGAATATTCAAGGCTGAATCGTGACCGGAATATCAACTGCTCTGGGGACTCTGGGGCTCTACTTAGATTCGAAAGATGAAACAGGAGACAATGTGGCTTGATACTGGCCCCATCTCATCCGCGTCAAAAGACGAATATTTTGGGGGCCAGCAAGATTGAACCTCGTTCTCAGGGCTGACGCTTCTGGGCTTTGTCCATTTTGCACTGTAGAAGACTTCCTATTGTCCCTGAATGCACTTTTCAGAAATATTGAAAAGGGAAATTTCACCCTGAAAATGGCATCAGACGAGTCCGCGTCGCAGCCCAGTCTGTTCTTTCAATCCCACAATGAGAGAGGCGCTGAAACAATCCTTCTCATCCACGGGGCATGCGGCAGCAGTCATGAATGGAATGAGGTGATTCTCCATCTCACTGTCAAAGATTACCATGTTCTTGTCCCAGACCTCCCAATGCACGGCTAATCTCTCTCAGTGAAGCCGTTCAACCTCGACACTACCGCCGAGGCCATTCTAAATATCATTTCGACGCACGCTCACAATAATACCGTGCATCATGTGGATCTGATTCTAGGTGCCCACATCGGTGCCTGTATCGCAGAGCACGCATCTCCAGGACAGATTTCTTCGGCCATATTGTCAGGATATAATGCATTTCAACCGCCGAAGATGTTAATTCCTTTCATTGTGGCACCGATCTTCCTTCCTCATCAAACTGAATTTGAGCACTTAAAGACAGGTCAATCCTCGTATGCATTGATAAGTGAAGTTGGTCGAATGCTATGTGACCCGCGTCCACTTGGTCCGATTCCTGTACGTACCTTGGTGATTGCTGCACAGGGGAATTCGTTTCTACAAAAGAATAATCTCAATGCTACGAGGAAATTGTTTGCCTCTGTCGCTGGCGGAAAAGAAGGTGGGAGTCGGTTGGTGTTGCATCGGGGGATTTTACATGCCTGGCATCTATTTGAACCTACCGGACACGATAGTAAATTGGGTTGGAGGCAAAGATATGTACAGTAGATTTGAGGATTTCGAGTAACGAGATAATGACATCTGAATGCGCTCAGTTGTGATTCTACAAGATTGGAGACCATGTGCTGTCGTATCAGAAATAGCAAGGCTCGTCATTTCATCACTACTACATTCCAAGGTCTGAATAGTATTTAGATATCTCTATAGTGAAAGATTGCCCTTAAACAATACCTTCAAGACTACTTTTAAAGAAGAGCCGGGATTTGTGTTCGTTGATCAAGCGCATTCCTTTGGAACGCATATGCCTTGCACTAAACAACTTGAAGCTGAAGAGAATGAGTGCTAGAAAAGAACTGTCACCAGGAATAAAGGATAACACTACCCAGGGAGACTGCTAGGTACTATCTGATACTCACGCACTATGGGCTGGTAGGATCAGATCTCTTGCTCTATCCTTACCCTCTTGCATTCGGCAGCGTCTTCAGCTATGACCGGTGTTCAATGTCGCCCTGTTTTGGTAACAATCCACGGAATTGAACTAGAGCCCTACGAAGATGAGGCTAGTTCACATGGCTTTGGCGCTCAGATGCGAACATTATTGAGTAAAAGGTCAGCCGATCAGCCTGTGAGCTTGTGTGACTCAGAATATCAGACCTCTCGCCGAGTTTTCAAGCGGCCGATAGATCTCCGAACTTCTATCTTGACTTCACCATGGTTGTGAGTTCACAGTAGAATAATAAAGCTGTGCTACTAGGTCTGGTGAAGAACAGGTCTCAAAGATTCATACACCTGAGCCATAAAAATAGCGAGCGATGGCAATATTCAGCTTTGATAATGCTCCACAGCTAGGAGTTGCCATATTGCGCGTAACCCCCCTTGTCATGTCGTCGGCATCACTCATGTTCAGTTGGGCACAAGATATCTCCCTGGGAGCCTTACTGCACCCTTCGCTACGTGACGATCCTGCTCACCCCAGTGGAAATATTCTATCACGATTCCTCCCAGCGTTCATGAGACCTGGTATATGTGGTCTTGGCCTAACATATCCGCCTGCTACCGTACTCTGCCTGATCAATGGATTCAGTTATCAGAGTTCGGAAGTCCGTCATCTCTATTTCACTGGAGCATTTTTCAGCGTTGCTCATTTCTGCTGGGCGCCATCTATGCTTGCCATCTTGCGTCGCATTCAAGATCCGAATACAGACGGGGTCCCCAACGAAAGCGCACTCGAGATGTGGTTACCTCGACACCATGCCCGGACTGTGTTAGTCAATGTGCCAGCATTCCTTTGTATTTTTGCAGCTACATTGGGGATCCTCATAGAGGGCTTGAAATAGGTAGTCGGTTCGGGTTACTGATGTGCTTATGCATATTTAGGCCACGATGCTGCATGTGGTTACTTACCCAATGAAACTGTTGTTTACACCAATATTATAATTATTTCAATTGTTAAACCCAAGTTAACGTTTGCCTGGACTTCTGGAGACTTCGGAATAATAACCTTATTATCCCATGGGTTGAAACCCAGGGCTCGTTCAATAGTATAAATGATATCTTAGTCGAAAATAATTTGTTTTCACTGGGAAGGTTAGAAGCATGCCTTACCATGGTATATAAAGTTGAAGTGAGATCCACAACAGATTGCGATTGGAAGACTCTCCGAAATCCAATTTGACCTGGAAAGCGCCCTAGTCACTACTTTAATACTACCAGTAGTGTATTTGGACCAGGTGGCGATGATTATGATCTGGTGAATTCCATACTGCCCAAATCAAATTGTTGCAAGTTAGGGTTTGTTGGGTCCCGTGGCATTGGATCTGCTTATGGCATGTCCGATAAGATAAATAACTCTCAGTGGCAGTTCACCTGCAAAGTACTTTCTTCTTTAATTCCTTCACACTTGACGCGACCATGATATAACCCAAACCAATACTTTCACAATGCCAACGCCTCCGCCAGATTTCGAGGAACACCCGCGAACAACAGAAGACGATTATACCTCGTCGAGGCGCAGCAAAGGCCGATTCCGCTTCAAGAGCTCCAGCTCACGAACCTCCGATAAAAGATCGCATAGTCGAGATCCGGAGCAAGACGAATATCATGATAAAGACGCATCTCGAAGTAAAAGGTCATCTCACCGCGAACACAGACATCGTCATGGCCAATCACATCGCCATAGACGTCAAGATGGACGTCGTCGCACCCGCACCCGCTCACCTTCCCCCCTCGACCCACGAAACCCATCCATGAACGCAGAAGCCGCATTTCGAGAATCCCTCTTCGACGCTCTAGGCGATGACGAAGGCGCTGCTTACTGGGAGTCTGTCTATGGCCAACCTATCCATACCTACAACGTACCGGAGGTACCCAAAGGGCCGGACGGGGAATTAGAGCGCATGGATGAGGAAGAATATGCAGCCTATGTGCGGGCTCAAATGTGGACTCGTACGCGCGAAGGTATGATGGAAGAACAAGATCGACTACGTGCTGAGCGGCGACAGGCGAAGATGCGAGAAAATGCAGCGCGGGGTCGGGAGCAAGAGCGGGATGCGTTTGAAAGGGCTATGGAGGATAGTTTGAGGAGGGGTGCGCAAAGGAGGAAATTTAAAGCTTGGAAGGGGATTTGGGAGGAGTATTTGAAAGGGTGGGAGAATGTTGCGGTGGCTGTGAAGAAAGTTTCTTCTTCTACGTCTGATGAGAAAGGTGGTGATGGGAAGGATGTTGCCGCGACGCCATTGCGGAATCTCCTCTTCTGGCCGGTCGAGTCGGGGAAACGACGGGACGTGACGCCTGAAGCTGTACAGGAGTTTCTTAAACAGGCGCCGGCGGGGGATTTATTGTCGACTCTTAAGGTAGAGCGTGTGCGGTGGCATCCAGACAAGATTCAGCATCGGTATGGCGTGTTGGGTGTGGACGATAAGGTCATGCGCAGCGTGACGGAGGTCTTCCAGATTGTGGATCGAATGTGGAACGAGGAACGAGAGCGAACTGACAAGACCTAAAATTCTCTTCAGGTCTTTTAAGAGCTGTTGGTTGACAGCTCGACATTGGAAGCATCTTGCATTTTTAAGGCGTTTTATCGATAGCGTTTTGATACCCTGGGCGACTTTGGTGGTGACTACTACTTGTTCGAAGTGGTGCGGTTGAATTATTAATGTACATTGTTACTCTGCATTTTGCACATAGATTGAATTCTCATGATGATTTCATTTCAATAGAAGTAGATAGCTGCCTAGAAGACGTAACAAAAGGCACCACAACGCAAATAACTGAAAAAAGAAAAGAAAAATTCACAGGCTATGCAAGACAACTGTTCGACAGCCAGAAAAACACTCATCCCCTAGACGAGCGACCAGATGTTCATTTTTGATGGCTTCATTGGGTATACGACAGTTTTGCCGCTTATTTTTAGAACCGCGAAGACCGCGTCTTGGTGCGGTAGACAGTCCATCCAAAGTACGCACCGACAATAGCACCAAAGAAAAGGATCATCTTAAAGAGGAACCATGACCAGCTGCTCTTCTCTTGCGAGCCAGATTTGTTACCGGAACGACCACGGCTACTATCTTTTCCGCCGTTGGTGGACTGGTCACGGAGGCTACCCTTGACATGGTACAGGTTTTCGGCCTTGACGGAGATGATGTCGTGGTTGTCGCTTAGTTCACCTGTCTCGGCGGACAAGCCCAGGTAGGCGACGGAAGGAATAGCGATGCTAGCTTGATCAGGAGTCAGACTGAAGCAGTTGGTCCATGTATCCTCAGACTTGTATTGTAGGTCCAGAGTCAGGGACTTGTCTTGGAAGTAAGTAAGACGAAGCTTAGTAGGGACCGGAGCGTTGCGAAGACCACGGGCCTAGTGAAGTGTGAGTGGAAGAAGATTGAAAGATGGCATAGCTGCACATTTCATATTAAATAACTTACGGAGCATCCAGCCAGCTCATTAGCCTTGCCGTCGTGCGCCTGGTCGTAGGTAGTCTGGCCATCGCCCATCATGGCCATGACGTAAGGGAATGAAACACCGGGGCGGTTGTTCTTGTAGGTGTCGACGAAAATACCAAGACCTTCGAATTTGTCTTGGGATCCAAAAACAGGACCTTGTGTGCCGCGCTGCTTGGTGAGCCACATGGCGAATCCGTCTCCGTGTAGGTTGCCCTCGCCGTGAATTTCGAACTCAAGCTCAATCTATGGGAAATTGTCAGCGGCATGTCAAGGAAGAAGAGCGACTTGCTTCGTATTGCGCGGTTCTTACCTGCCAATTGGTAGCTGTCAAAGGCACGCGGGAGAAGACCCATCCTTGCTGAGAGGGTCGATCTGCCGTCAGGCGGATGTACCTGGCGAGCACAATTAGTATATTATTACTATTTAAACGTCAGGATATGCTCGGGGCATGAGATGACCTACTTGTCAGCGCGAATGACGGTGTCGCCTCCGAAGTCGAACCAGCGGCTTTGAAAGTCCGAATCGAGATATGGCTGTCGCGAACCGTCAACAAAAGCGCTCTTCGCATATAGAAGGTGGGATTAGGGAGAATACTGCTACACCGGGGCAGTCGCAGCATTCGAAAGTACATGGAGCATCATACCGGAGAGAGACTGTGGGTTCGAAGCTATAACATGTGCCAGTTAGTGCCTCGGTTCCATAAAGGTGTCAGATAAACAATCAGTACGTACCGGGATGCTTCGAATATTGGGATCGTTACCGTCAAAGGCACTGGCTGGCACGGCAGCTAATCCAGCCAGGCAAAGAAGAGAAGAGAGGGTAGGCAAGCGCATTGTGACGGGAAATTAGACCCCAATTGGTAGGGCAAGCTTCAAAGATAGACCGGGGGTGGGAGCGGGGAGGAGTTTACGGTGTCACCAGGACCCGAAAAACCCAGTAATATAGATTGATGAGAAATCTGAAAGATAAACGGCGAGTGAAAAGAAGAGAGAATGAAAGCCGAGGAAACTTGACGTGGAGAAGGAGTTTATGGAGAGAGAGAGGGAAATGAATGAGTATGGAATAACACTGCGACTCGGCGATGCGGTAAGGTGTCCACTTGTGGCTGTGGCTGGTGAGAGGGAGCACCGCCACAGCCAAGCTCAAATCTGCGGCTTTCCACTTGGCGTCCAACCTCGCTCCATCTTCCCTTCACATCTTCCTATAAACATTATCCTTCATACATCCACCCATTCATATCATGTCTTTATTCGGATCCGGCTCCGGCTCTCCTGCCCCCAAGTCTGGCGCGGACGTTAAGTCTGGCATTGTCCAGCAACTCCAACAGGAGGCCGCTATGAACAATGCTCGTCTCTTGATCGAGGTACGTCACTCTTTGAATTCTTCACCTATTTTATCTAGAATATGTCTAATTTGGGATTAGAAAATCAACGAGAACTGCTTCGATGCCTGTGTTCCTGCCCCTGGCTCCTCCCTGTCCTCCCAAGAGAGCACATGTCTCTCTAGCTGCATGGACAAGTATATCCAGCTATGGAACATCACCAGCAAAACCTACATCGCCCGTCTTGGCCAGGATAGCAAGCGCATGGGCTAAATAGTCCCCATCTTAATAAATGCTCCGACATCATCCACCCAATTGAATCGAATGGAGGATTCGGTATGGAGGATTCGGTACCGTTAGATGGCAAGCGAGACACTTTCGATGAAAGATCCGACAATGGATCATGTATGATTAGAGACGGCCTGGGAGCTCGTGTACATTATGGGGCGAGATTCTTTGGTTAGAGATGGCCCGGAGTCAATAATGATAGAAGTCAATGGTACATCTCCTGTGTATATTGGAACGGCTTCACAATAACTCAGACAAAATGAAAATCAAAATAGAAAAAAAGAAACTCGATTCCAATTGCTATAATATGAGGAAGTAGAAGGTTTTCGATATATAGTATCGTTCCAGGTTTTCACGGCCAACTAACGCGCCGCTCGTCCGTAGTAAAGCCCTCGCGCAAATCGCCATTGCGGGCTTTTCATCTCATCATAAATCATACAGGCGATCTTAGAAGTCGGGGAAGAGATGTCCATATCTGTGTAACCTGTGAGTATCGGCCAAAATGATCTGATTGGGAAACACTTACGCATCTTCTCCTTCCGCACCGTAGTGCTCCGTCTCTTCGGGATATTTGTCGTACTGACTAGCATCGCCCTGGCCACCACGTATCGGCGGGATATAGGGTGCATCGATATCCTTGCGAGCGAGTCGGTCCCAGGTGACCTCCGCAAACCAAGCATGATTCTTGACATCGTCAGGGCCTCCGTGCAAGTTACCCAACCGTTTGGTGAGGTCAGCAGTGATCAATTGTGAAAGAAGATCCACTGCATCGTCGTGCAAATATGGTGGGTACTTGACCTTGCCCTTCAGAATGTTCTCATAAATCCTGACTGGGGAACCGCTGTCCCAGAATGGTGTGAACCCGCACAGCATTTCAAAAATCAGAATCCCCAAAGACCACCTAAGTGATAGTTAGATTCAATTGGGGGTTTGAAGTGAGGTGGATAAGAAGGCAAAGAGAGAGCAAAGAGAGTTACAGCCAAGTTGAAAGTAAAGAAAAGGGGGAGAGAAGGGGCCTCAACTTACCAGTCCACGGATTTGTTGTAACCTTTCGAGGAGACGACTTCAGGGGCGAGATAATCAGGAGTTCCGCAAAGCGTCCAAGTGATATCAGGAACCTCCTTGGCGAAACCAAAATCGGTAATTTTCAAGTGACCATGACGATCAAGCAGGAGATTCTCCGGCTTCAAGTCACGATAGATGACCTGATGATGATGCAAATACTCGAGGGCAAGAGTGACTTCTGCAGCGTAGAACTTGGCGACTGGATTGGGGAATCGCTGTTGAGGGGTCGGTCAGCGACAATTGAAGCGGGGGCCAGGAGGGGGGGGGGGGGGGGGGGCCCCCCCACGGGGGGGCCCCCCGGGGGGTTTGTACGAAGAAGAGAACGGCGCCCCCCCCCTCGACAAAGTCCATAACCATGTAGAGGTTGCGAGAGTCCTGCCAAGTACCCCATAGATTGACGAGGAACGGATGGCGGACACGATTGAGCATGCGCCGCTCATCGTTGGTGTGCTCGATTTGTTTCATCTTGACAACCTGTGCCTTTTTCAAAACCTTCATGGCATAGAAGCGATGGTTATGCTTTGATTGAACCAGATGCACACGACCAAAACTTCCTGTTCCCAATGTGCGCTGCAGCGTGAAGTCCTCTTGGGAGTATTTCCCTTTGGTGGTGCGGTCTTTCTGCTGCGCATTTTGAGCGGACTGCGTGTTCGGCTTGTGTTCCCCTTGAGCATTGGCCGTGCTATTTATAATATTGTCAATGCTAGCAGCATTGCTATGGCTCTGAGGTTGCGAAGCAGCTTGCGGAGAGGCGGCAGATTGCATGGAGGCGCCTGAACCGTCCTGGTTGGACTGGTTGGACTGATTGGACTGGTTGGAATCGTGGGCTTGGGCTTGGGCTGAATGATGGTCGGTCCCGGACAGCTCGGACGAGAGGGTTTGTTGGTCCTTCGTGCGCCGCTTCTTTAGCAGGCCTCCTAAGCTCGGCATGGAGGTTGGTAGGTGACTCTCTCGTTGCCTCTTCAGCTTTTCTCTTTTTTTTTGGTGCTGCTCAGATGAAACCAAGGCCAGAAAGAGAGGTCCGGAGAGGTGGGGAGGGGCAGCGACCAGAATGACGCATTGATCTCGGCTGCCCGGGGTTGGACCGATGAGCTCCGGCTCCACCGGTTTAAGATTGTCTTAAAATTGCGTGAAAGAAACGGGAGGTGATGATCTTCGTAGTAGTAGTAGTAGTAGTATTAGTAGTAGTAGTAGTGGTGGTGGTGGTGGTATGATGCTAATTGACTATAGAAAACGATGGAGAGATGTGAAATCGAAGTCAAACTTGTCTGCTGACGAGGCAACTGCGTGAAAGGCCGACGAGAATCGCGGCAGGTGCGACTCAAGACTCGGCGTCGAGCTCCTTCCTTTGTTTAATTCGATATATTACTAAGCTACGTGCCATCATTTCCAGTGCATTTTGTGGCATCTTATAGACTTCATAATCACATCAACTAGTACTGTATACTGTCTGTATTATGTAGACTTACTACCCAATGTCATGTTGGTAGTAGCCCCGGGCGTTAGCCCCTCAGTTAAACCGGATGACGCCGATGACGTTACGATTCGACTTTGGTCTGGCTGCGCAAAGCCAATCAAGCTCGTCGCATGCGGACTATACAATAAAAGCCAATTCGTTTCAAGCTCTGCTCGGCAGTTACGGGATTGCACTTTTGCCAGAGTTCGAGAGTCTGTGAGCTTGAATGGTGTGGTTTGAGCGATCCCCGAGAAATTTGGATGAATTTTGAAAAAGTCTTGGCGATCTCGTCGGATTGTGTCAATAGTCACGTGTATGAAGCCTTATCTATGAGGCATTTAGGCGGTAAGGCATCGAACTGATACCCAGCGTTATCAATTTATCGGACATCGAAGATCAAAGTTGGATACAACTCACTCTCCGTTCCCTCCTCGCCCACTTTTCACCATGGCGCTAGTAGCCTATTCCGATTCCGAAGGTTCGGACACCGAATCTAATACTGCTACTGCCCCTGTTCCTTCACAGACGACAAAAACCGAGTCTGGTGGGTTTGCGATTGATCGTCGTAATCCGCGCAAGATTCGTGTTGCCCTTCCCGAGCTCAAGCCCGAACACCCAGGTGATCAAGCTTCTGACGATGGTCCTGCGCGCAAAAAGGCTCGAGTGGGAGGAGGATCTGGTGGTGCCTTTTCCGGTTTTAACGCCTTTCTACCGGCTCCCAAGCGCGCGGCTGAGAAAACAGCACCAGTTGCTTCCACTCGCAAAGTCTTCAGCTTGAAGACTGGTGCAGAACGCGGATTTGATCGAGATGCGGATGCGGAAATGAAGTACAAAACCGAAGGCGAAATGAGTGCAGACGTTGAAGAGGCGACTACCTCCGGTTCCCAGGGACTGTCGGAATCGAAGGCAAACAGTACACCGGCAACAACGACTCCGATAGGAGAAGTCAAACTACAAGGAAATCCCATGATGTTCAGACCTCTCTCTGTTGGTCGTCCTCAGAAAAAGAAAAAGAAGGCCGCCGCGACCACTGTTCAGGCATCATCTTCCGCGACAACCTCCGCCAGCGCAGCAGCGTCCTCCGAACCAACAAAACAACCCGCAGTCGCTCAAAGCACGGTACCTCCTCCACCGAAGCCCAAAGTCAGCCTCTTTTCTCTCTCTTCAGAAACTACTTCGTCCACAGATCCCTCGGAGGCCACAGGTGGTGGGTCTTACGAACCATTGGTCTATAATAATGACACCGAGGCCCCAACAGCCGGCCCTACCCTCGCGCCGGAGTCACAACCTACCATAACCGATTATACGCCAGCGAACCCGGTGTCATCATCACTGAGCAATATCGCCGATGATTTGAATTTGTCCAAGTCCGAGCGACGCCAACTCTTTGGTCGGAACGCCCCTTCTGCCGACTCACGAATTCTTACATTCAATACCGACCAGGAATACGCGCATAATCAAGCCTTGGCCGAGACGGAGCTTGCCGCGACACAGCACAACCCTGTTCGTGCCATCGCTCCTGGAAAGCATTCATTGCAGCAGTTGGTCAATGCAGCAGCTTCGCAGAAGGATGCTTTGGAGGAGAGTTTTGCCGCAGGCAGGAGGAACAAGAAGGAGGCTGGCTCAAGGTATGGCTGGTAGATTTTGCATTTGCTGCCTTCATCAAGCGTTTGTTTTTATGTTATTATAAAGATACCAATCCCATGTTTGTATACCGCCATCTAGCGAGTCGTTATAGTACAAAACGCCTAGTTCCAATTTCGTAAACACGTCTCGTATCTCCGTCTGGAGGGTATTCCAGTGGGTGGTACATGAAAAATGCTAGATTATATCCGCATTCTTTGTTGGTCTGAAGCAGGCCCAATCTCTCTCCCGGTATTCCCATAGTAGTACTATACATCAGCTGTAGTATAAGAATTAATAAACTTGAAGTTTAGTTACATACGCCTTGAGTCTAAGATGTTTGTCAAATTCATATCGTAGTACTATCCATGAATTCCATGGGATGCATTACATTTCAGAATGTACAGCGTCTAATTCTAGTCATATGATGTACAAAAGAAAAAAAAAAAGTCCTGAACGCCATGAATCAAGAACTCCAAATAGTGCAATCCACTTTTTTAGTCTCATCAAGACGAGACATCAACAACTTCGGCAAACCACTGTTTCAAGGCAGTCGCCAGAACAGACGGCAGCTCTTTCACATCACGAACAACCAAGTAGTAAGGGAACGGGAAATCCTCCAGGTATCGCTTCATCCGTAGCTTCATTTCGCCGCCGGCATCAGGCTCGAAGCTTGCCTGCGAGAGATCCAGAATAGAGCTACCCTTGACAGCATCCACGATGATAAAGACAATCATGATGCGTTCCTCCAGAGCCTGGCGAACAAGTCGGCGAATGGTATCATGATCTTCACAAATACCATCGGAAATAATAAGCTCAAGCTGCCAAAGATCTGCAGAACCAGAACCAGGGGAACGCTTCCACTTCGCTTCACGGAACAGCGCAATGGAATCAGCAATCAGTTTGCGCACATTGGTACCAGTCTGCTGGTAGCTGAAATGCTGGAAGACCTGACTACCAGCCTCAGAGGAGAAAGGCTTGCCGAATTCGTGCGCAACGCGAACATGGTCTTCGTTACCGAAGCCCAAAACACACAAATCACCAGCCTCAAGCATGCTGAGACTCTTAGCGACTAGGGCAAGAGTCTCGAAGGCGAGTTGGCCACTGCCGCTTTCCAGCATAGATTTGCTGTCGTCAACAGCAAGCATGATCTGGTAGTTGCGCTTGGATGGAATAGAACGGCGCATCCAAATCTTGTCGCGCTTGTACTGGGAGGCAATGTACGGGATAATACGCTTGATGTTGAGTCGTTTACCCGTACGGAAGTCACCTCGGAGCTTAGTGGCCATTGTGGGAGCGAGAATGAGACGAAGTTGCTCGGTCAGAGAGAGGGAGAGATCGTTGGTCGCGTTTTCGTACTGAGACCAGAGGCTGCGGGCTTCTGTTTCTGGAGTCAGTGGCGGGAGCGAAGATGAGAGGTGGATGGCCGCGAGCTGCGTGTCGACTTCATCCAGCTCTTCGGTCAATTCTTGAGCTCCAGCAGCTCCATCTGCTTGGTCCTTGGAAGTGTGATCACCGGGGATAAATGCCCCAGCTGATTGACCGTCAGTCGGGAGGACCTCGCGATCCAATTGCATCTCGTCTTCGAGTTGATTATCGACAGCGTCTTGATGCTCATCGGAAACATCTGGCAAAGCTTCATTGTCCGCTGGCTTGTTCTCAGACTCGACAGCCTTGTTTTGGTCGAGAGCCTTGGCCTGCTCTTCGTTCGCCTGTCCAAGGGCTTGAGTATCGGCCTGATCCTCGTCGTCCTTGAGGTGTTCGAAGTCGGCGTCCGCCATATCGGTCTCTTGTGGCAGTGGCTGTGATTCTTCTTCCTCTTGTGAGGGGTTCTTGACTTCCTTTTGACGACGATGCCACTCCTCAAGCATATCTCCAAGTTTCTTAAAGGCTTGGATTTGAGGATCATTTGGTTCTGACTCCTCGCCTCCACCAGCATCGTGGCTAGCCTTGGTCTCCTCGCTGTCTTTGGCTGCGCCTGTCTTCTGTTCAGCGCTGACATTGGGATCATTCGAGCCACTCTCCTGCTGGGCATCACCGGAAGCACCCTTGTCTTCGTTTTGGTCCTGGTCAGCACCAAGACCACCAGTGACAGCTTCACTGGGGGCAACTTCCTCTCCTGTGGCTTCGTTTTCATCATGTTGAGCAAGGAATTCGTCTTGCTCGGGCTCCTCAGGATCCTCCCCACCAGCTTCATTCTCCTCCTCTTCGTTCGCTGCACCTTCGTTGGTCTCTTCTTCCCCTTCGCCTTCACCTTCCATCTCTTCATCTTCAGCAGGTGCCTCGTCTGCCGGCATATCTGCGTCTTCCTCTCCTGGCTCATCGTCCTTTCCATCAGTCCTCTGCTCCTCTTCGGGCAGAGGACCCATGTCATCTAGTTCATCCATGCCATCATCTTCTTCCTCTTCCCCACCTCCATCGTTATCATCACCATCGAGCTGCATCTCCTCAGGGAGCTCCAAGGTTTCTTCTTCCTTGGCCTGTGGATCGGTGACATCCATATCCTCACGGCCCACTGCTTCTCCTTCATCTTCTGGAGCCTCCTCGTCCTCATCCTCCTCTTCCTCTTCACCTTCTTCCTCGCCCTTCGGGCCTTCCTCGCCCTTTTTCTCGTCTTGGGCAGCAGTCTGCTGATCGGCTTCAGACTGGCCCTTTCCTTCTTCATTTTCAGTCTCCTTCTGCTTCTCATCATTTTCACCATCCCAGAGCTTTTCATCGACAGCTCCAGAATCAAGGTCGTCAACACTACCAACTTCCTCATCGATATCATCTTCACCTTCCTCATCTTTGTCATCCTTCTCTTCGTCCTCGTCTTCGTCCTTGTGATCACCACTTTCGCCCTCCATTTCTTCCTGGTCCATATTGACAGCATCCTTGGAGTCATCCATTTCCTCATCATCATCAGCATCCTCCTTCTTGCCCTGCTGAGCAAGCTCGGAGAGGTCTTCATCATCGCCAATATCTTTGCTAATATCCTCCGCACCCTCGCCATCACCGAGGCCAGTTCCACTTTCCAGCTTGCCTTCCTTGCCTTCATCTTGAGAAGCTTCGGCAGGGCTGCAGAAGCCTTCAGATGCAAGCTGAGTGAATGTCTTGGTCAAGATATAAGAAGTCTTGCAGATCTCACGGTGGGCGGATACAAATCGGTCAGACAGATCCTGGCAGATATGGAAATACTGGTTGACAATTGGCAAGATACTAGTGACGAGCGCAGCAGCAATTGGAAGACAACTTGCTGAAGTATCTTGTAGGTCTTGCAATTGGTCAAGGACTGCCACCAATGAAGACATAATATCGTCAATGTGGACAGCCTTAGTGGCACGGGCAAAGAACTCATCACTTCTCGACAGCAAACCGCCAAAGGTAATAGATGTAGGAACATCTTTGAGCTGCTGGAGACCAACAAGCATTTTATCAATTGCAGCGAGAAGGCTAACGTCAAATGCTTGGATTGAAAGATTGCCTTCTGGAGCCGGTTGCGCGACAGCGATGCTGTTGGCCATGGTCCATGGTGAGATTTGGTTCAGAGCAAAAGCCAAATCCGGACGTTCTTGAGACCATCTGGTTATATCGAGAGACAATCGCTCCAGCGAAGAACGGGCTCGCTGGGTAAATTCTTGAAGAGCCACAGATACAACACCTGATGGAAGTACCGGTAGCGACCCGAGGGTCCTTAGCAGTTCCTCGATGTCGGTCTTTCGAGACTGGATCTCTTGCACGATCGTAGTCGTCGGCACTGCGGAAAACTTGGAGTGGATTTCAATGATATTCGATGCCAGGTTAAGAATTGGGACAAGCCATGCCAATGCTCTTTGCAGATCGGTTCGTTCCTTCGTAGCAGTAGCGCTAGTCTTGACCAGCGAAGGCGAACCGGTTGACCAGAGGCTCTTCATCTTGTACAGAAGAGCTCTGAAGGATCCAAGGGTTGATAGAGTAGGAGCCAGAGCTCCTCTCTGTCGACGAATAATGAACAAGAGATGCTCTACGGAGCCCATACTTCTGGAAACCTCAACATTGCTCAGTTCCTCGGAGTAGTTGCGAGACGCCAAACGAGCACGAGGCAGAAGATCCAAGAGACGATGGAAATATGAATCGGCACTGCGGATGGACTTGGAAGTGGTGGCACCTGACTCAAACGCGGCGCAGGTGGAAATTATCTGAGCAAGCGATACCTGGGTTTCGATAATGCTTGTTCCAGCGTTGCGTTTTACACCCATTTCGAAAAGTTGCTTGAGGGTGTCGGCATAAAGGCGACGCTTTTGCACCTTGAGATGCTGAACATCATCCTTGTTGTCCTCTGTCAGAGTCTTGGGCGTTTGTGACTTGAACTCCTTTATGCCATCGATAATGGAGACAGTGAACTCGTCCAAATCCTTCGCGATATCGAACTCGCGAGGGATTGAGGAGTAAAGATTGATCATGTTGCGGGCTGTACTATCGGGGTTGCGGAATCGGAGAGCTCTGGACGACCATAACTTGTCCTCGCTTTGGCACATAGACAAAGCTTCGGGGATGACGATCGTTGCCAAGGACTTATCTTGTTCTTGAGACCCATTGGAGTCTCCCATGTCATCCGGAAGACCCTGCTCAAGAAGTGTCTGGGCTGATTGATTGAGAGCCTCACGATACTTGCGAACCAATTTGAACAGCTTCACGTGGGATCTTCTAGCGCTCTCTTTCAATGCAACAATGTTGGTGTCCTTCCAGCTTGCCAGTTGAATCTGCTCTTTCAAGTCTTTCTCCAGTGCAGATCGCTTTTCTTGCAGCGCCTTGTCAACCGAAGGCTGGAAAGGTTGGAAGTGGGAAATGAAATTGTTAAGAGCAGAGATAAGTGGCGTCAAGCAAGTGTAGTCATCCGCGAAAATCACAAGCAGTTCCTTGAAGTCAGAAACAAGCTGGAGCCGGCGACCGAATTGACCCAGGGTCGTGGAGCCAAAGAATTGCTCCAGAGTTGAGATGACACCTTGGATATGCTCGCTCATGTCATGTTCGCCAGATTCAGCCATCTGCAAGGGTACAGCGAAAAGGGATTCGTAGGCAACGAACCACCAGGAGCTGACATCGTCCTCGCATCGATCCTTCTCAAGATCTAAGAGTTTGGCCCAGGTTGTAAGCTCAAGACGACGCCAGCCGACAGTCATGCTGGTGATTTCATCATACTGAGGTGCAGCAGAATATTCCCTACTTGCAACAAGCTGCCACTCATGCACGAAAGAGTGGAGCTTTTCAACCTTGGTCAGGAACTTGGCAACAGGTTCTGTGTGCTTGAATTGCAGGATTTCGGAGCAGCAATTTATAACATCCGCAAGCACAGCGTGCTCAGGCCAGGCAGATTGGATCTGAACAAAACGGGCTTGAACTGCCAGCGTGAGATTGACAAGCTTTCTGGCTTCTTCCAAGTTGGAATCAGTATAGAAGTTGTAATTCTTCTGTCGGTCCAGCTTGTCTTCGCCGAGTGACTCGTCAAGAAGGAGGAAGACCGCTGATAGATGCTGCTCGGGCGATACGGGGGAGAATGAAAGCTTATTCTTGGACCACATCGTACCTAACAAACGGGCAGATTGCTTGACATGAGATGACAAAGCCTGCCCCGTCTGTTCGCTGCCCACGATCTTGGCATGAAGGGAAGCAAGCCTCATGGCGATGGCCCGAGGATCGATTCGACCAACCTCCTGTGGATCAAGCGGAGCTCCTTCATCATAAGTAGGGAACAGCTCATGTAGTTCTGCCTCGTTAACCTCTTCTTCGTCTTCCCAAGAGCCACGGTAGCGGTAAAGATTCGACCTTTCTGCTTCCTTCTCCTGGTCCTCTCTCAGCCTTGTCTTCCATAGGTGATGGAAATCAGCGAATATACGGCGAATCGTATCGTGGCTGGACTTGACATCAAGTAGCGTCGAGTCCGCATCCTTGGCTGCCCAGACACCAGAAAGCTCGTGGAGACTCATTTCGATCGCGTTACTTGCACTAGGTTGTCTTTCAGCCTCGTTTGGTGATAGAAGAGGGTGTGCGGAGCCTCCCAAAAATGGAGTGCTTTCACTCAAAGACCTAATATCATGGTTCTCGCTGGACAGATTCGCTTGGCTGGAGCTTAAGAAAAGACCGACATCGAGAAGTCCAAGGAATCGGACGATGGGGACAGTAATATCATCATAGGATCTGTAGTGCACACGAAGTCGGCTACGTAGCTGCCGAATATTCTCACGTAGAAGCTGAACAGTCTCCTTGGACTTAGAAGCCTTTCCAAGCGATGCGATCAAATCTTGAGGGTTTCTGTTGAGGACAGAGTTTATCAAGTTCGCAAATTCTCCATGCAATAAGCTCAACTCCGACTTTTCGGGTCGGGTGACAGACGAGGGGGGTGGAGCAGAGCCCAATTGCTGAGTCTCTGTCTGCAACAAAGAAGACCTCAAGTTTGAAGTCTGGCCCGAGAACGTAGCTTCAAAGGAAAGGATGGCATTCGACTTTGAACCAATTTCGTCCAGACGCTGATAGTGACGCTTTCTTTGAACGACAAGGCCAAGCGAAGGGTCGAATGCCTTGTCGGGGACGAAAAGCCGTAGGAGGACAATTGCCAATTGAACTGCAGCAGATCCGGCGCAGTGGATGTTCTCCTCACGACCTAAAGGCACAGACACGAGAGATCGAATGAGAGCTGGGAGCGCATTCTGGGCAAAGGCTTTGAAGAAGTGATCATGGCCAGCGGTATTGCTCATAGCAAGAGAAAGGGAAGAGCCAGTGTGCACTGGTTGACCTTCCTCAATAGCCTGGAGGATAGTAATCACTTCTTGCGCACAGCCAGGTTCAAGAAGCTCTTGATGACACAAGATCAAATCTTTTGTCAGGGCCGCAACGATCTGTCGAAGCTTGCTAGACTGGTCCACTGCAATGTTTTGACTGCTCTGCGAAAGGGATTTCGAAAGAGCCTGTTTCTCTGCCTGCAGCATATCCATCTGGCCCAGAGTGGTATTTCCAACAGATGTCAGCCGATCTAGCAATGAGAGAGAAAGTATACCTCCCATGGCTATAGGAGATCGTTCGCCAGCTCCCGAAAACAGAGTCAGCCTGTTGAGAAGCTCCGGTACTCGGCTGTTTGAAGCTGAAGAATCCAAGGAACGGGGCGGGCGGCCAGCCAGTAAAGGAACAATTGTTTGGAATCTGCTTTGGCTCAAACCATCGGAGTAAAGATCATGATATTGGCAAATGGCTTCGAATTCCTCTGCAAAGTAGGGATACTCTGGGGAGTCAGAACGTCGAACGGCATGGCCGAGCTCTGTCACTGTCTCTTTGATGCCTTGGACAAGAGTATCGCCGTCAGCGCCGTCTAGTAGTATGAAGCGCTGAGCAGTTGACAGTGATTCCCAGATCTTGCTCAATTGTGAAAGTTCCACACGTGTTTGCAGAGCAAGTGAAGTGAAGTCTGAAACGGTTTTCTCTAATTCGATCAGAGACATAAGCTGCTCGTGAGTGGCAGGAGTGACATGTCTCCAAGAATCCCAAATTCTTTGCATGCTCAGGCCGGTGGTCAACTCCCATTCGGCTCGGAAACGAGAAAGTGCGCGTGATAGTGCCTCTTCCAGGGGCTGAAGTAGCGGGGATGAGTTGAGCAAAGAGGTACACAGTCGTCTACCAATTTGCAGATAAACTTGGAATTCGCCTTCATCGACTCGATCCACATCTGTCACTCGGTAGATGTCCCAGCAAAGACTTGTGATTGTCCGAAGGGCACCAACGATTTCTGGGGACTGTAGACTGCTCGCGTCCAGGCTCTGGATGAACTCATATAGTGCCTGGCCACATTCAGAAAGGAATGCTCCCACGGGCTGAGTGGCGTCCTTCATCAAAGACTGAATGCGGGCCGATGCCAACGACCGCTCTAGTCGAGTCATTTGACTTGGTTTGAGTTGCTGGCTAGATTCATTTGCACGGACCAACCCTTGCCGAAGTCGATGAACCTCAAGTCTGAATTCCTCAAGATAGGCCAGCACAGTCATCTGGGACTGAAATTCGCTCGTTCCTGTAATGGATAAGAGTGGCTCGTTGATGAGAGGGTGGATAGGCTGTAAAGGACCTGACAGGCTCATAGATGCCCCAGCCATGGTGACCTTGCCAGTCATGAGATTGAGTGGTTTCCATTGGAAATTATCGAGTAGTCCGGATGCGTGGCGTTGCAACGTAGCAAGGAAATGTTGACCGCTGTTGGCTTCTTCGGTGCTGAAAGGGAGATATGTACCTGGTGCTTTCTCGAGATAAGAAAGATCTGTCGAAGACAAGTGATCCAGGCAGACTTCAAAGAGGTCTTGAGGTTTGGCGGCTAAAGAGCTAGAGGCCAGGTTCCAGATATGGCGCAGACGATAAAGAGAGGACTCGCAGGTGTATGATGGGCCTGTTGCGGATGGAACATCCTGCACTTCGTTCGACATGAAGCAGATCTCAACGCATCTGTTTCGCATAGCACGCGACAACTCTCCATGTCGAGGATCCATGGTCAAGAATAGTCGGAAATTCGGATGAGGTGTGACAATACGCGCTGAACCATCCTCAGTGCGCTGCTCGTTAAGAATGAGAGTACCATTGGGCTCCGTCAAAGAGTTCAACCTGTCCAAAACGGACGGATTGCACAAATTGGCATTGTCAAGGATGACCCAGTCACCATTCTGAACAGCTCGAGTAAGCACACCTTCCGTCCACTCGAATCCAACCTTCATCTTGTCCGAGTTGCGAATGACATCCCACAAGCGCTGCGCTCTCTCTAGGAAGCCCTGGAGAGCCGGGCCGGAATAAGACTGACAAAGGGCCGACAATGAAGTGATCACGGTCTCCAGCGAGGTTTCCGATGTTTGGAAGTGCTGGCATATTTGAAGGGCCGATGCCACGGCTTCGGTGACATCTCCTGAGGCAAAAGAGTAGATGATATGGTGTCGTAAGAACACTTCAATATCGTGAACAAAAGACGAGACTTCTCTTCGATGATCAATCTGTTCAAAGCCACCAATCAAATCCATCGTGTCAGTATCCGCACTGAGAGCAAGCTCTTCCAGATTTGCGCCTTTAATAGCAGCAAGCTTCTTGACGAGGGTCGTTTTGCCACATCCAGCAGAGCCGACCAAGATACTCGGCCAAGAGTTATCAATGCATAACACAAGTGACTCAAGAATATGGAGATCCTTGGGCAAAATTTTCATCTGCGGTTCGACCGACCGTTGGAGAACTGGGTCACGAGACAAGATTCCCAACCCGACTTGCAAGTAGTCAGGGGTCAAGTTGTGGAAGTAGCTCTTGGGAATGACCTCAGAGTCAGTGAAGATGCGATCATATAGTTGCGAAACTAGGATGCGGTCTTCTTCACTTCTGAAACGATGGTTGATGACAACGTCCAGGAAGTGTTTGGTAGGAATCTGCAAGTCCCCACGATCTGCCAACTGGAGCCATCTTTGGATGTCTCGCAAATTGACCTCCCATGGACCACCAACTGCTCCAAGTCGGCGTTCGGTCGCAATAGCTCTGTTCAAGGCAGAGACGAAATCCACAAGGCGCTCTGTCTGTTCAATGGGACTTCCGGGGAAGATCTTGGCACAAATCCTCTTCAAATCGGCATCTGTGAAGCTGTCTGCGTAGACAACAGTGAAACGGTTGACAAATGATGCGGGAAGACCTTTTCTGCCGCCACCCTGGTGATGCGGGTTCTGCGCTGCGAAAAGAACGAAATCTGGGTGGCGTTTGAATGTTTGATCTAATTCAGCAATGTAGACCTGCTGACGATGATCCAGACAAGAATTCAGACCCTCAAGCACGGATTGTGACGCGAGGTTCATCTCGTCGAGAAGAACCCAGTCACCACGCTGCATTGCTCGTAGGAATGGAGCATCTCGCCAAGTGAATTGGCCTACATCCCCTCCCTCGACAGGAACATCGGATCCAAACAAATCTGTTAGGTCTGTCTGTTCTGACAAATTGATTCGAGTGAGAGGTTTTCCAAGGGCTTTGGCGAGAGCTGTGACAAGAGTGGTTTTGCCGACACCTGGGCTACCCTCCATCAAGATAGGTTTCGATGACTGCAGACCACGGGCAATTCTGACTGAGTTGGCGATCGTGGTGGGGGCATCCATGGTAAATTGAGGGTCAGGGTCAGTCTCGCCAACCGTTGGGAGTGAGAATGGGCCAACTCGAAGATGGCCAGGCTCAATTGTGACCGTTGATGATTCCCGATAGATCGCAGAGGCATCAGTGCCAAATAATTCGCTCAACTTATCGAGGCACTTCTGGCGATTTCCTTCAAGATTGTTGAGTGATATGGCGAGCATCGCAGCTGGGTTGGCACCAAGGGTATCAACAAATACCATGGCAGCACCCTGGATGATAGCGAACAAGGTATCGGTGCTCTGGCAAGTATTAACGAATTCAACCCAGGCCAGAAGATCACGAAGAGAAAGGGAGGTGGTGGATGTGTTTTGGAAAGTAGCCTTGAACCATTTCGCAAACTGTAACATGGCTCTAGCCACCTTCTCGTCCTTCATGTTCAACCTCATGTAGAGAATTGGAAGGATGTCCTCATCATCTGACAATTGAGGCGCCCAAATCTCGGTCATACGGTTTCGAAGGGCAGCCGAAAGCTCTCGTTTACCATAGTCACCACCAGGGTTCATGGTTGAAAGGAACTGGAAGCCTCGGTCGGCCACGACCATGGAGTCGATTGGGCCCTTTTCAGCCAAAAGAATTGATCTACCCGGTTCGAGGGCACTGTTCAGCCTTTCTAATACGGAATCATCTGCAAGGGAAATTTCATCGAGAAGGAAGAAATGCCCGGTTTTCATTGCAGTGATCAAGCTTCCATCAGACCATTCAAACAGAGCATTGGACCTGACAATATTCCTCTCAACTTTATGCAGAAGATTTTGGTCCTTCTCCTGTCGTTGCTGTGCATCAAGGCCGGAAAATTCGAGTTTCAATTGCTCAAGGGTCGAACTTCCTGATTTCTCTCCATGAATGAGGATTTCAAGGTCATCTGCGAGTTGCTTCTCGATTGCTGCCCGATTTCGGATTGGTCTTTGAGCGCCAATGAGGTCACCAGTCTCAAGGTTGACATGAGCATTGACAATAAACAACTCTCTCTTGAAAGCCTCTGCAACTGCCTGACAAAGTTGTGTTTTACCACAGCCGGTCTCTCCAACCAAAAGGACCGGCTCATTGTTATTAAGGGCCTTAGAGACCAGAACGAAAAGACGTCGCATGGCTTGAGTCCAGACAATGCCGGAAGGAAGTCCCGCCATCTGTGGAACGCTCTTTTCCAGTTCCTGTTCACCATATAGAATATCCTCATCTAAACGGACTTTCATGACCTCCTCGATCACTTGCTTGACAGCAGCCTTCTCCTGAGGGTTGCGCACACGTTCAGCAAGAAGCATGAAACCATTGACTGCCAATTGCTCGCGATCATCAGCATCACGCAGGGCCCATCTAAACAGGTCCCGAAGTGTAGCAAAACTGTTCTTCTGCTCGAAAAGGCGGTTGGATTGACGGAGCAGTGACAGTTTCCGGTAAACGGAGACGATCCTAGAGCAGAAAGACGGGGCGATTTGGGATCTTTCTTTGAGAATGAACTCGAGTTCACTCTCGGGGATATCATCGAAATGAAGTTCAAGGAAACGGTTTCTGAACGCGCGAGAGAGGACTTTACGGCCTCCATATAGACCAGCAGGATTTTGAGTAGCAAAGAGCATGAAGTTTGGGTGCGGGTGGACTACCTCCTGGGTCTCCGGGATGAACAGTTCACGGTTGTCATCCAACAGTCGATTCAAAGCTTCAAGGACATCAGAAGGTGCCAAGTTGAGCTCATCAAGAACAATCCAGTAACCGTTTCGAAGGGCCTCTACCAAAACGCCTTCTTGGTAGCGCAGGCTTCCGTCATCAGACGAGACGTATGAGCCTAGATACTCTTGGAGATCGGTGTGCTCGTGGTTGTTGATACGGACGAATTTGTTGCCAGATACCTTAGCAAGATATTCAATCATACTTGTCTTTCCTGCTGAAGTGGGACCTTGAATCAAAACAGGGAAACGCCGAGTAGAGCTTGCTCTGACCAAATTCTTCAGGTTCTTCTCGATGAATGGAGTAATGATGTAGTGCGGTTGCTCTTCTGGTGTCAGGGGGCCCTGTCGCATCCAATAGTGCTTGAACTGGACGTATGAATGCCCGTCTTCGGGTGCACGAGGTGTCCTTCCAAGTAGCGATTTTGCATTCTTCGCATTATCAAAAATATGCTTCTCGATGAGTGGAGTTAAAGAATTCTCCGAGTCCAAGCTCAGTACAGTCAAAAAGCTCATGCTGAATCCTTCAAAGACAGCTCGTCGAAGACCATATACATGTGCGTGATCCAGAACATAGACCAAAGCGCGGACTAGCGTTCGAATGCTAAAATGGGGTCGCTGGCCAGCTCCGTCAGTGAGTTTGTTCTGATTGCTGAGCTTCTTCGTCTGCATGTATAGCTGAGCGAGGTCGGGAACAATCCTCTCGTCACCCATGGTCAAGTCGCCAAGATACTTCTGGATCAGTGCAAGGAGATCATTCAGGTCGCTGTCAGGAGAATGCACATAAAACTCGGTGAACCTTGATCGCAAGCCAGGAGGCAGATCTCGCTTTCCAGCATCTGTTGCAGGGTTCATAGCTCCGAATATGCGGAAGTCGGGATGACCAAATACTCTCTCCACATCGCCAGCTTCGGAAAGTAGAACAGAAGGTGAGCCTTCGCTCCCATGGTGCAGCAGACTGGCAATGTTCTCAAGGGTGTCAGGGGATGCAAGATTGACTTCATCCAAAAGAACCCATTCACCATTCCTGAGTGCTCTCACAATTTTACCTTGCACAAAGGCAAAGGCAAATTTCGCGTCCCCTTGGGAAACTTGGGCTTCAAAGTCTGAAAGCTGGGACTCGAATCTTTCCCAACGTTGTCGCAGATGCTGGTATTTAGGCGAATCAAGCTTCCTCTTTTTAGCTGGTTGTTCGTCGCCGTTTTCTGACTCTTTGGGGAGTGTTGGGTTGAAAACACCGTTAGCCAGGCGAAGAGCCTCGTGCCAAAGAGTCACTAGTCGGACCCAATTTCCAGAAGCCACGCTTTTGGATACTGAGTTGAGGAACTTTTGGTTCTTTTTCGCAGAGAAGGTCAATTCAAAAAGTTGGGTGAATTCATCCAGCATCGGTACTGCCATTGTACGAATGCTAACGGGCTTGAAACCTCCCAAAAGGTCGGTGCTTTCACTCTGCTGGGACAAATTAACAACAGTGAGCTTTTGTCGCATCAATGTGGCGAGATGTTGAATGACTGTTGTCTTTCCAATACCGGTCTCTCCAACCAACAAGACGGGTTCCGCCATTTGTACTGAGGCAGCAACTTGTTCCATGATAGACAAAGCAGACCTTGTAGAAGCAAATCTCGACGCTGCTGCTGCGAGCTTTTGTGCAGTACCACTTGGCACCCTGATCTTTTGACAAGTCTCCCGACCAATGACCATCGAGTTGCTCTTGTCTGTATAGGTCGGTGTTCTTTCTTCAAGACAGAATTGCGCTCGCTGGGGGGAGATCTGGAGGGCCTCTGAAACAACAGAAGCCAGGCTCATTTGCATCGACTTCTCAGGGATGTATTTGAGGAAAACATCAACGATGTCAAGAAGAATCTCGTCATCGACGCCCTCCGATGTAGCCTCGAAGCCGGTTTTCACCCCGAGGCGCTGCAAGCGATTATTCAAACGACTGCAGAGCTTGATAAGGTCTCGGAATCCAGGTGTACGTCCCTGGGAGCCCTTGATAGCTAGACTTCCATGGAAAGCGGAGCAAATCTTGCCGTAGACGTCCATTATGGTCGGGACTCTGGACTCAAGGAGGCTAAACTTCTGCAGAATCACATCGCGCATTTCGTCCACTGGTAAAGACGCGACCGGAACCCTTTCCCATAGTCGACTTCCGAGCATAGAGGTGGTAGGTGCAATCTCCTCTCCTGCGATATTGTATGAAGACTTCATAGTCGCGATAATCTTGAATCCTTCGGCGCACTTGATTCGCTCTCTCCGGCTAGCAATTGTCAACTCGCCTCTTTCTATGATTGGGAGAATGAGTCCAAGCACTTCAGAGGGAGCACGATCTAAATCTTCGATCAAAAGCCATCGGCCCTCTCTTGCGGCCTTGGTCAATACACCGGGCTGCCAAGAGAAAGAACCTGAGGCAGAAGAGGTGGCGTACATCCCAAGTAGACTCTTCGCATCTGTCTGCTCGTTGAGATGCAAAGTAACCATTGACTCTGACTGGCCCATCTTGGCTGCTATATGATCGATAAGTGTGGTCTTTCCTGCATTAGGCAGACCAACCAAGAGAATAGGTTTAAATCCAAGAAGTGAAGTCGCGATTCGGCGCAAGTTTCCAATGGCCGTTGGCGTCTCAACAACGGAAGAGGGTGATGGGTGCGCATCCTTTAGGCGAGGAATGAGCACACCTGAAATGTTGGCGGTTCGACTTGTAAAGAAATCTTGGGTATCTTCAATGAGTTTCATGACGTCCATGTCCGATCTTGACGACCGAGCAACTTTGATAGAGCCCTCAAGAGATGCCCATCGACGCTCCTCCCACAAGCCCAAAAGACGGTAGTCAATTGTGATTCCTTCCCACTCTCCTTCGATTGGATCGGTGCCAGTATTGACACGCAGCATATTTTGGGTAGCTGCATCGGCGGCGTGCATATATAAGGCGAAGCATCGCACGGCAAGGTATCGTACAACTCGGTCTTGATGGGGGAAAAGTGACTGCAGCTGAATCGGAGAGACAGCTTTCGAGAATGTCTCCAAATCGAAGGAAAGAAGTCGGAAAATAGTAAGAAGCAAATTCCTAGTGATATTCGTATCCAATTGGCGAAGTGTGAGTTCTTTCGAGTCGGTCAAAGCTGACTGAGGGCCGGTTGATGACAAGGCATATTGACTTGCAAAAGGTCGTAGATAAGGCGCGAAGGGAAGGATACGTGCGAATGCAGTCAAAACGTGGATATAGTCGGCGTTTATATCGGATCGAAGCCATCTCGCAGCCAAGTCCACCACGACTGGCTCGTATAATGTGAAAATGCTTTCTGTGAATGTGGTGTTCAATGCGCCAAGCGCAAGCGCATGCAGGTATTGGCTGCTCGAAGCAGACCGAACGAGATTTGATATCTCGCTTGGCAACTGCTCGAGCAGCTGAGGTACTGTTAGAGTCCTCTCGTAGACGGGCAAATTACTCATGTTTGCGCCCGACTGCCAGAGGAGCTCTTGGATGTCGAAGAAGAAATGCCCGCGACTTTTTTTTCTGCCGGGCACTCTTCACCGCGCCCCACACAAATTAGGCTGACCGCCTTTGCTTGGGCCCGCGCGTGACTAAGCATGGTCGGAGAGCTTGCGCAGCTCCGAGAGAGTCGATCCATCTGGCCATTCTGAAGTTGCTTTGCATCGAAGGATGCTACTTATTCTTGGCATTGATGATTCACGATGTCAATGAATGGTCAGGGCTCCAGTACTGCTGATGAGCTCCGAGAGACACATACACACGAACCGCAAGAAGATATAGGGCTTGCTGTACCTCAAGATGTCGATCGCGACACGGAGGGGCCTCAAGAGCCGTGAGTTGCCATTAATTATGAATTGGAAATTACTTTGCTAAGAATGGACTTGCTCTAGGTTAACATTTAAGCGCAAGACAACGCGACAATCACGGTTCAGTTTGTCGAATTTGTTCCTGAATACCGCGGACGGTTCGGACAGTACAGGATTCGGCTTCTCAGCAACAGGGACGCAAGGTGGACAAAATGGAGATGCTTCGCCTTTAGCCTCATATGGGCCATTGGGACCCAACATCGACCCAAATTCTACGAAAGATGGTGTATCTTCGGACTGGTATGTGGAAGGTCCGGGCCGCCGTGTTGGTTACGATGACTTCTCCGCAATCGATTGGATCTATGAATATACCAAGGAGCGGCAACGCAAACGACTACTATATTCAAGTGGTCAGGGCATATTAGGTCATTTCCGCCGTCTCCTCGATGCCAGCAATGTGTGGCTAGTCTTGGTGGCAACTGGTATTGCAGTCGGGATTATTGCCGCGGCCATTGATATTGCAACGGATTGGCTTGGTGATCTCAAGACTGGCTACTGTAAGAGCGGCCAAGGGGGGGGTAGGTTCTATCTGAATCGAAGCTTCTGTTGCTGGGGTCTTGATGGTAAGTGGCGCTTTGTTATTATTACGGCCTCGGTATTCCTGAAGCTCACATCGTCTTCCAATAGACTATTCCAAATGTCTGGACTGGACGCCATGGGGTACTGCCTTGGGAGCGTCATCCAAAGGGGGGCAATACACCGTGGGATACATATTCTACATTCTTTTCTCAGTGAGTAATGGAGTCAATCGGTGTTCCAATTAATATCTTTTTAACACGACATAGGTATTCTTTGCTTTCTGCGCTTGCATCCTGGTCCGCAGATTCGCCATATACGCAAGACACAGTGGTATCCCTGAGATTAAGACAGTCTTGGGCGGTACTGTCATCCGACATTTTATGGGCCCTTGGACGCTGGCCATTAAATCACTCGGACTAGTATGTAGCCCCTGAGATGACATGAGGCCAATCTTTACTCACAGCTCCTAGTGTTTATCTGTCGCATCCGGCCTTTGGCTCGGAAAAGAAGGCCCGCTCGTGCATGTTGCATGCTGTTGCGCAAACATTATGATGAAACCGTTTGACAGTCTCAACGGGAATGAGGGTTCGTACTTCAAGTTCAAGCTCTGGCTCCAGCGCTAATTTCTCAGCCCGGAAACGCGAGGTCCTGTCTGCCGCCGCTGCTGCCGGTATTTCGGTTGCATTCGGAGCCCCTATTGGAGGCGTGCTCTTCAGTTTAGAGGTATGGTACATCTAAACAGATATGGGCATTTGGACCGTTACTAAAAAAGCCTAGCAACTATCTTATTATTTTCCCGATAAAACCATGTGGCAAAGTTTCGTCTGCGCCATGGTCGCCGCAGTCACTCTGCAAGCCTTAAACCCTTTCCGAACAGGGAAGATTGTTCTTTACCAAGTAACCTACACTCGAGGCTGGCATCGCTTCGAGATTATTCCATTTATCATTCTCGGTATCATGGGTGGACTCTTTGGAGCGTTTCTCATCCGTTTGAATGTCCGAGTCGCCAAATGGCGCCAAGCTCGGACATCCTCAAAGCCTGTTATTGAAGTCGCTGTGGTGGCACTGATGACCGCTTTGATCAACTTCCCTAATCACTTCATGAGAGCTCAGAACTCCGAATTAGTTCAGGCTCTGTTCGCTGAGTGCAACAGCGAAACATATGATCGATTCGGTCTTTGTGTCAGTGGAGCGAAAGCCTTCGGCGTCGTGGCTGTTCTTTTGGTGGCTGCTGCTTTAGCGTTTTTCCTCGCCTCCCTGACTTTCGGACTCGATATTCCAGCCGGTATCATTTTACCTTCGGTGGCTATCGGTGCGATGTATGGTCGTGCTCTGGGTATTCTAGTTCGCATGTGGCAAGAAGCCTATCCAAATGCTTTAATTTTCAACAAATGCGAGCCTGATATTCCATGTGTAACGCCTGGTCTATATGCGATCATCGGGGCTGCTTCTGCCCTAGGTGGAGCAACTCGGATGACTCTTTCCATTGTTGTCATTATGTTTGAATTGACAGGAGCTCTAACCTATGTCATTCCGATCATGATTGCAGTCATGCTGTCAAAATGGTGTGGCGATATCTTTGGCAAGCGCGGCATCTACGAGTCATGGATCCGTCTTAATGAATACCCCTTTCTCGATCACCGAGACGATACCAATCCTCCTGATGTGCCTGCCCTTCGCGTCATGACCACCGTTGATGACATCTCGTTGATTACTGCTACCGGTCATACTATAGATTCAATTCGGGGTCTTTTGGCCAATACAACCTACCGAGGCTTCCCTGTGATCTCGGAGACTTCGATACCAACTTTACTAGGTTATATCACACGCAATGAGCTTTCCTTTGCTTTGGATTATTCGACCTCGCCTGCCAACCGAAGTCTCCCGGGCGAAACTCAGGTCTTTTTTGTACATCAACCCTTTGCTGATCCTGTTGAGACACTGGATCTCAGACCGTGGATGGACCAAACTCCTATCACTCTCAACAGCAATATCAGCTTCTTGATCGTGTTACGCATGTTCCAACGCCTCGGTCTCCGCTATGTCCTCTTCGCGAACAAGGGTATACTACAAGGTCTCCTTACGAAGAAAGACGTTTGGTCCATTCTCAACGGTGTAGAATTTCGACGCCAAGAAGCTCTACGGGGTCATCATTTCGACGAAGATGGCCATGTGGCAGAAGAAGAAGGCCTTCTCCATGGCGAAGATAGAAGTAGTGTTAGCAGTACGTTGCGGCGGGATTCACTGTGATACCATTTATCAACCCGTTGACCGCACGGGCGTATACCGCACTTGGCATCTTTATTTGAAGACGCAATAACATCTGTTGGAACTACTATATTCACTTGAACCTGAATCACTCCAGTGATTCAGGTTCCCGGCTTCGAATGTTCTCAATGTAATACTTGCCAAGATTGGAAGGGTTTCCAAGTAAGGCAAGGTTGCCTAAATTGTAGGTACAATGTTAAATATTATCCATACTATGAGTAGAGTGAAAACTTCAAGGGTGCCCACCCTTGAAGTTTTCAAGCCCTTCCAATCTCGGCAAGTATTACATTGAGAGCATTCACGTGTGTGAAAACTTTTCACACACCTTCCAAGGTAAGGTTGAAGATACATCTGGTGTACAGAGTGGGGGATCTGTATTCAAGGTACATATATACCTATACTATATATGTGCCATATAGTATATTCAGGCTACCTAGCCTGAATATATCTCAACTAGGTAGTTGAGAGTATCGTAGTTCAAGAATATGAAAGCGCTCATATTCTTCTTATCTAGGAGCACTACCGTGCATTATGAATCAAACAATAGATCAAAAGCAAGAAGCTCTCAATTACAGGAGGAGAATCGTCTGCTTTAACTCGAGTATCTGATGTGATCGCTGAAATCGAATGCTTATTCTGCCACTGCGTACCGCCTTATCAGCACAATGTCGCCCGCGGACATGGAAGCTCCCTCCGGCTTCGAATGTTCTCAATGTAATACTTGCCAAGATGATGATCGATCCGTTTGAAGTGCGTATGCGCTTTACAACGCAGCTTCAACATTTGAGTGCCTCGGTCACGTCTTCACAAAAAGCTGCACACTATGCGCTCAAATACCGCGATTTGGATGAGGATCTTCATTCCTGTATCCTGGAGCAGATTGAGAGGGTAAAGAGACCGACAGCCCTTTTACTGAGATTTGATACTAATCTCGCATAATAGAACAATATGAACAATCGCGCCAACATCATGTCTTTCATCGAACATTTTTGTGAAATGGCCACCAAAGAAGACCACCTTCCCTACGTCCGCATGATGCAGCGCGATATCCTCAGAGTTGTGGACGCAGTTGTCCCGCCCGATGGAACAGGGGCTGCCAATGTGAAACACGTCCGCCATGTACTTGACGGTATGCAGAATAGAGGCTTCCTATCCGCCGAAACCGTCACCGAAATTGATGCAGCCCTGAAAGACCGTGATACACACCCGGCGCATGTTGACCTTGAGGAAGAAGAAGAGGAAGGACCAGAGGATAGCGCAAGATCAAAGACGGGAACTCCACGCAATCCAAAAGCCTCCGTTGTTCGTCTCGACAAACGACAGATTGAACAGCGAATTGAAGAAGATCGGGAGCGAAACAAGCGGCTTCGAGAGAGTATGTGGGCTGTTGACGGAGATGATGAGAAGGAGTTTTTAAAACTCATGGATGAAGTTAGTGATATTGGCGAGGACGACTTTATCAATGCTGCGGAAGAGGCTGCAGAGCGCCAAGTGATTGCGGATGCTTCGAGGAAGGAAACCGCAGTACATTGATACCGGGAATCCTGGCTGTATTTTTTTTTCTTGAAAGCACGCCGTTTTTCCCGCGGATCCTATCAATCTGTGCCGTTTGGAATGAAAGTAAGGCGAGCATCAGCGTATGGCGTTTAGGCAGGGTTCATGACATAGTACACCTTTTGCACTTATGACTTACATAGTATATACTACTTTTGCATTTGATATAGCTTCCAGGCTCCTAAACCTTGGAATTGTGAATGTGAACCTGGAATATCTCTACTAGTATATTGACACCACTACTCTAGTGCATAGTAATTATTCTTCATTACCATTAGTTATATTGCTGTAATCGTGAACTTGATAATGACCCGCTGCTATACTTTGGACCCGCACCGCGCCAAGCCTTCGGGAAATCCTTCCGCCGAGAGATTTTTTTTGGCGCATCACCTTGCAGCTCGTTGCAAAGCAATTTCACCCTCGGATTGAATTGGAGTCTCGGTCTCTATGTTCTCTCAAATTGTTACCGCTGCCAAAGGTCTATTTACGCGACCGGAGTCTGAAGAACAACTTTCCACAGAACCTGCCGGTATCAATACCCCAACTGCCTCAAAAATGGTGACCGCAACTCGACAACGGGTTGTCGAGCCTGAACAACCTACAGAGCAGCCTGCAACCAACGGCGTGGCCAAGGGCGGCAAGCGAAAGGCCCAGGGTACCAACACAGAAAAGACCGGCCAAAAGCAGACCAAGCGGAGGAAACAAGGTGGCCTAGAAGCTGCTGAGCTTACCAACGGCGATTCTGCTGGACAGACCAGCAAGAGCGATCAACATGGCTCACAAACAACCGAATCTGCACCGAAGAACCATTTCCGATTCGGTAGCGAAGAGCCAGACATGCCGGAAACGTCTTTACCAGAGCCGACCCCGACAGTTTCCAAGGACGAGGAAGACGACAGTGACAGCGATAGCGATGATGCACCAGAGACCATCGACAACTCTGCCCAACTTCTGAAAATGAAGGAGCAGGCCAAGAGACAAGAAAAATTGAAACAAGTGTATGTATTGATTCCACCTTCAGGCCAGTGCCGGACTTGTCAAAGTTGCTAATATTTCGCCGCAGAGAGGAACAAGCAAAGAGAGAAAAGCGGAGGAAATTAGACGAGCGCCGGAAACTCCAGGCGAAGTCTACGAAGCCCAAGGAATTATCTCCAAGTGATGATTTGATGTCTGAAAGCACAGCTACTCTTCAAGGATCAAGCACACAAGATACCCGACGTGCTGCTCTCCCCGCTTTGCTTCCCGATGACATCTTGAACGCCGAACCCGCAGTACGACCGCCAACTCCACCCGCAGAGGATTCGTTCGCGGGACCAAAGAAATCGAGCAAATTAAGATTCTTGGATAAGCACGAGAAGGCGCCAAAGGATGTGCAGGTGGGAGATGTTACAATTCGAGTGTTGGATGCGCCATCTTCAAAGAAGTCTAACTCTAAACCTGCACTGGCCCCGAGGACATCCAAGAGTGGACGCAACGTGAGAGAGAATTGGATGAACAGAGAACGCAATTCCGGCAAGGTCAATGGATTACGGAGGACAGCGGGTGGACCTTCTGGGTTCGTGCGACGATAAAGAAAAGATGAAGCCGATTTGTATATCTAACGATCCATAACTGGCTGGTACAAAGCCTTTTTGTGAATAATATGCGTCGATTGCCATGTATGTCCCTAGGCTGTGTGTCTAGTATGTTCCTTCATATATAGTAAACTCTCGTACTACCCACTGTATATCGTAAATGTGTATAATTATATCTCAATGTATATCTACATTGTATAATCTCATACAAATTGATGTAAAACGGTCATACTTCGACTCGATGACTAAAGTGGAGCACGTGCGAAGCTCCGACCTTGGAAGCTCTCGACTTTTCGCAGCTTCAACTTGAACCTCCTCAATTCTCTCTTTTCCTCCCTGGCGGAGTTTGCCTGTTGACCATGGCATCCGCTTCAGAAGATTCCCCATTATTGCCCCAGCAGAATCCTCCATCACCGCGGGCAACTCGTCCTCCACGATCGGTGACCTTTAACCCTCTGACGACAATCAGTACCTACGGCGGAACCACTTCCTCCGATCCGACTTTCCGCCCTCTACAGACTGGCTCACCCCCAGTTCAAAATGTTAATGTGCAGGGTGCGCATCCTCGTGCTGGGGGTCCGCCGATGCTCTCTGCGTTGAACAGCAAACTTCGTCGTCGTCACAGCCATGGTGCGCCCCTCCCTGGGGCGAACACTCCGACAGGCTCCAAGATTGGTCCTCAACGTACTACCAAGAAAGCGCAGAAATTGAAGCTATTGCCCGACCCAGTCACTGCCGAAGAGGAAGATGGAGACTTTCCTCGCGATGTCTATTCACAAATCACACGCATCAAAGAGCCCGCTGCTCGGAGTCATGCCGCAAGACTGGGTAAAGCCGACCGAGACCGTATCCCCCGAGTAACTGCATACTGCACAGCCAATTCGTACCGCCTAGAAGGTGTCATTAAGTTCCTCAAATCTCGTGCTAAATCCCGTGGGGCGAATCCGAAATTATTTGATGAGTGCGTCTATTCCCCATTCGATTATCAATTCGAAGAAAGGCAGAACGGAGGCCGGCTCTTCCCTGTCGGAGGAAACAATGGTCGCACCAGCGAACGAAGATATTCGGACAGTGCAGTGGAAGTGGAAGATAGCAACAAAGCTCGACGCGAAGATCTCATCGACTTTCGCGATGAAGCCGGTAACCCTGTCAATGTTGATTCAGAGCACGCCGTTTCAACACCACAGTCAGATGAAAACTTCGATATTGACACAACCATTCATAAACCCGAAATATTTCTTTTTGACTACGGTACCGTTGTCATATGGGGTATGAGTCCTGCACATGAATCTCGCTTCCTATCCGACATTTCGAAATTTGCGTCATCGATCTTGAGTCCGGATGATACGCAGATCGAGAATTTCAATTTCTACTATGCGCGAGAATATCAAGCTCGCATATACAACGATTTCATATCCCTCCGCGACCCTCGCAACCATATGATTAAGTTGGCAATCTCGCATGCTCTCGCTCAGTCGGTGAAGACCTCTCTCTTTGAAGACCTTGTGTCCGAAACAATATCAGATACAGCTCCGCTTCCAGCTCAAATCGCGCAAACAGGTAGTGTCAACCTGACACGGCGACAAATCAATATGCAAATTGGAGAGCTCTTTATTCTTCGAATCAATATCCATTTACAGGGATCCGTTCTTGATAGCCCGGAGCTTTTCTGGGCGGAACCTCAACTTGAACCTGTTTATCAGGCCGTTCGAAGCTACTTGGAGATGGACCAGCGTGTCAGTTTGCTCACTGAGCGATTGGATGTCATTGCGGATCTTCTAGCAGTGCTGAAAGATCAATTGACACATCGCCACGGAGAATACTTGGAATGGATTGGTATGTACGAAGAGAAACTATTTGATGGAATATGCTAATCTTTTCATAGTTATCGTTCTTATTGCTGCAGAGATTCTGGTAGCGGCCATCAACATCGTGGTCGACCTCTACGCTGGTGTCGATTAGATGGCCCCATCTGCACCGGGATTATGAATCTCATGACTGGAAAGCTCAAGGGTGAAATCTGCCAGAGAAACAAAGAGAGATCTCGATATTCTCCACATTGGCATTCAATACTCCCAAATTTCATCCTATGATGACAAGGAAACGTGAACAACCTTGCTCAATGCACCTTTCCTCTACTGCATCAGCTTTGACGGTAGTCCACACGGGCGCCGCACTCAGAGACAATAGGCCATTGTATCTGATAGTCATACATGATCCACCAAGACTTCTTCAATCTGAGGAGGAAAAACTTCAATCTCCATTTCCATCAGACACCTATGAACGCTCAAATCCAGCCCCATCTTATATGTACATGAAAAAGGATGTGGGTCCCTCAATACATTAATCCGAATTATCTTTTCTTTTGAACGAAATGGAGTTGAGGCGATTGTCTGGTTTATCTTGCAGGAACGGAAATCTGGCGCGATTTGCACATTACGAGAATCAGGAAACGGGGCTTCTTCAATTTCTTCTTATATATACATTTTCAACGCATACCAGTCCGAATTTCATCTTACAAAAGGTTGAGGCTTGGAGGTATAGTACTAGGACTATAAAATCTACAATTCGAAGGTGAAGATTATATCAACCAACCACCAATAGAAACCAAAACTCCCAAAGAAGCATTAAGAATGTATGATGCGCTGGGCATTTGACGCCTATCATCTCATACTAATAATGATCTATTAGAATACAATAACTCCGCCGAGCGGAGCAATTTCGATACTTCATATAGAGTGAAGTGGAAAGAGAACCGTGAAACCATCGCTGTAACAGATAAAAAACCCAGACCTAGAACAAAAATAGATAAGAAAAAAAAATGTTGAAAAACGGCGAAATGTCGAGCAGAGATCATGTCTGATAGAACCCCCCGGAAAAGTCGAATAAAAGAAAATATCCCAGGAGAAGGAAAATAAAGATATAAGAAAGGAGCGAATTTCTCATTGCTCCTCCTTTGGTTCTTTTGTATCCATATCCATGGGCGTGGTTCCGGAGTCTGCGCCTTCAGCAGGTTGTTCACTTTGTTCTTCTCGGTTGTCCTGGCTGTGCGTACTAGCTGCAGCAGGAGTATCATCGCCCTCTGCCCCATTACCACCGCCCTGTACTCTGAAAGAAGAGGTGAGATCCTGTTGGCTAGGTGCAGGAGCGAGACGTGGTAGCTCAGCAGGGTCGCGATCGGCAGGTTCAGCAGCATTATCTGGGCCCTGTCCATCCTCTTCACCTTGTTCACCTGCAGCATTGGATTTGCGGGAGCGCTTGATGCGCAAAGGACGATCTTCAGGCTGAAATAGGGGAAAACAAGTCAACTCAATGATTTAGACATGGGGGGGGGGGAGAAGAGGAGAATGAAGACGAAGAAGCAGATTGCAACAGAAACCGTCCATATGCAAATGCAAGTGAGAAAGGGAAAAATGCTTACAGTAGGGGGTTGTTCATCAGAGCTACCGTCAGTCTCATCTTCAAGATAAGCACCATTGTGAGAGGAACCACCAAGTCCATTCATAGTAGCAGCATTCGACATCATGGCAACGGCGCGAGCGCGCAATTCCGGATCTGTGGCCCCAGCCTGTGCTTCCTCGGTCATACCGGTGACCTTTGCCAGACGTTCGAGCAGCATACACGATTCAAGGCGCATTTTTTGAATATATTGCCAGCCGCGACGATTCCGGGTACGCATGAGCTCGTTCTCGGCCTCCACCTCCGCGAGACGTTTCTTTAAAGCGATACATTTGCGCTTGTAGGCGATTTCCACACTGGGAGGGTTCAAGGTTGGTGCTGATGTTGGTGGGCGTGTATCCATTGTGAGTGACAGCTTTTAATGAAGCTGGAATTGAATGGACGAAAGGGGGTCAGGTATCGAGTTTGGTTGAGGATCGGCGCGGATGTGATGGGTGTTCAATGGGTTTAAAACGATGGCTGGTGGGAGGGTGAAGATTTTACTGGAATGGCAGCTGAGAGTTGAGTATATAAACAGAGGATATGATGGACAAAGAGGAGACTGGTGGGAAAAAAAAAGAGACAAAAGAAATGAAGGAGAAAGTTCGGCAGGGAGAGACCTTCGCAGCAACGGCGAGTCTCACGGCGCTTTTCGGTTCTGCCGCGATAACATCGGGCGGTGAGAAATACAGTATACAGTTTGTTGTTCAGTAGGACTAATGGATGATTAAATATTCTTATCTTGGTGGTTTAATGGAATTGTATTTATATAAGTTATGGAGTTGAATATTATTAACCCTAGTGTAATATGTTCGATTGTTCTATCTAATGTCCCCCAGTGGTCGGAAGACCCAAGAATACCTTGAAGGAGTCGTAACTATATCAATCGGTCAGTACAGCTCACATTTACCCGATATATGCAGATAGTGTCAACTTACATGAGCCATTGGAAACCAGTCAATGTACCCAGCATGACAATACGGACAGGTAGACCATTCCAGAGGCCAGAGAATCCAATATTGCCATAGATTCGTGAGACGGCGGTCATGGCACCCTCGCCAGCTAGGAACAGTTAGTTATCTTTCTCGACAACGCATTCGAATGATGTAGAGCTCACCTTTACGATCGGCATTTAACTTGCTAACCATGACATCGGCCGGGTGACTGACCACGGCACAGAAGATTCCGGCAATATAACCACCAAGGAAGCTGATACCAGTCTGGGTCAACTGGTTATAGCTCTCCTTGGGCTTACCCATGGTCTTGTAAATGAGCTTGACCGTTTCCTCAAAAGTCGCAAACTTAGTCATGGTGTAGGGGATCTGACGTGCCCATAGAGGGTACAGTCCCTTGTAAAGACCTCCGAGCCCTTCTTTGGCGACAATGCGACTCCAACCCTCGCGGAGGTTATTCGCATAAGGTGGCAGAGTAGTCTGCATGCGGACCTTGATAGCTTCCATCGGGCAAAGTGCCATATCAGCGAAAAATTCTGCGGATGCACTGGCACCTAAGAAGACTAGAGTGCGATTGGTTTGTGGGAAGAGCTGGTCGCCATATAAGTACTTGAAGTACTCATAAAGACCGTATTTTCCTGCTCCCTGGAAGGAGTAACCAATAAATGTGGGTGCCCATCCGAAAAAGACACCGCGCAGACCTTCCTTAGCAAAAATTGATCGCCATGCGGAGATGTTGGAGGTGTAGATCTTGGGATCGACTTGTCGACGGCACTTGACCAAGTCTAGCGGAGTGACCGCAGTGTGAGTTGGTCCTAAATAGAGCTTAGTAGCCGCCAATTGAAGTGATAATGAAGAGTATATCCCAATTTGTTTCACATACCACAAGCTGAAATTCAGGAGAAACAGATTAGTTAAGGCACGACTGGCTGACAAGAGGAGGGGGGAGCTTACCGACGACGCCGCCAAACATGCAACTATAGAAATACTTGGCAGAGTTGGGCTCGATCTTCCCAAAGGGAAGCTTGCGCTCTGTTTGCGCCATAATGAAGAGGTGAGAGTGAAGAGGGGAGACGGGGTGAAAGTTTCAAAGTAGAAGTAGAAAAAGAAACAAGACGGAGAATACAAAAAGAAAGCAAGAATGGCGGCCATGGCGTCACATCGCTGCATCCTCCAGTGCCGCCCAAAGCCGACGCGAACGGCTAAACCGGCACTCCCAGGGTTTATTCGACTGTCCTCGCCAATCACAATGAATAGATAGTATATTTCTATGCATAACAATTTATTCAATGTATCTTTGCATATACTTGTGTATCTTGTGTATCCCAGTCTAACATTCTTGGAGATATACCATTACCAGATCTCACATGCAACTTTTAGTTCGTCGCAACGGCTTAAGGAATGACGTCATGATATATTTTTAAATGTGGAGGACTGCACAGTCCAGCACTTCAGCAGTAGATACACAACAGGCAAGTCATGATTTAATAGGAAATCATGTTGAATAGAAAAGTATTCTGTTTGATTTAAATGGAGATAATCTGACATAACACTAGGAGAATTGTGATATTGTATAATTGTATAAATAGTAATGTACAGTATTGTATTGCAACCTCCAATGCCTTCAGGCCAAAATCCCGATCATACATCAGAATAAAGTAGACTAGTATCATAGGTATGATTGATGATATACATAGGACAAGAATTCACTCGGGGCCTTCCCCTCTGATCCCTCCGGCTTCGCGGGCTAAGATCAGTGCTAGCTTAATCCCAAGTGTAGATCCAACGCGTGTCAACACACTTCGGATCTGCGTCGACTGCGCGGGACTGGGCATCCCACACGAGAGAATATACCACATCGGCCAGAGCATACCATATCCCTGTCCAGCACGCATGGTCCAATTGCCTCCCCCTGACCGGATAGATCGACCAAGGGTGTCCACATCTCCCAAGCAGAAGGGAATACTGCGGCAGACATCTGTTGTCATCTCTTGGATAGTTGCACGAATACTTCCCTCGTTTAGAGAGGACTGTGTCGATGTGCTGGCGCCAAGCGTGCTTTTCTTCTTAATAATAGCGAGTAGTGACTGATTGAGACTGAGTAGAAGTTGTTGGAGCATCACCCGCGCTGCCCGGTAGTAGTGCCAGACTACAGCGTAAGAGATATAGTTATATGTGATAAGTGGCTCCCCTTGAGCCGAATAGACGACGAGTGGCAGCCAACGATCAGGTAAATGTAGAGACCACTGTGAAAGCTCAAAGTCACACACACGTCCGCTGGCAATCCAAGATTCTACTGTCGTTTGATCAGGTTTCTTGGAGGTGGACTGCATAGATAGCATCAAGGAACTAATTTTGAACGCAGCGAGCATGAGTCGTTCAACTGGGTCATTGCTGTCCAGTAACGATTGAGCCCAGTCGATTTCGTACCTTGGTTTATCTCCCAAGGCAAGTATTTCAACAAACTATACATGAGGGGAAGATTAAGTATTAGCGTCGCAAATCTGATATTTGGGTCTGGGTCTAGGTGCGTACAGTATGCGTAAAGGCAAAGTTGAACATGTCCCGGCCAATCGTTGATTCCAATTGATCCTCACCACGGACTTTCATTAGGAACTCGAACCCTGCCGTATGTGAGCTATAAAGCCCGTTGCGCTCGCCGCTGATATCTTCAAATAATGAGAGGAGTACTACAGCCGCAAAAGTCTCGTCTTGTAAGGCTGTGGCGGGTCTTGCTAATGCATGTCGAAGATGACTCAAGGCCCTTCCATAGCCTTGACGTGCTTTTATCATTAAAGGAGGTGCATTGGAGATATTGGCAAAAGTCATCAGAGACGTCGCCTCGACTGCGTGGCGGAAACATGTGGACGGTAATGTCCCATCATTTGTTTCGATAGCACGCGAGTAAAACCCGGGAACATATTCAAGATGGCTTGCACCCTCTGCAGATTGAGAGGAGACCGTATACTGGTCAAAGAAATAACATAATGCCCGTTGTTCCCAAGTGGAATCAGCAATATGAAGCATTGCTAATGGATGGGCTCTTGTCGGATTTCCGCGATGGATTTCAATGACTCCCGATTCGGTCGGAGTAGAAGTTGAGCTTTGGCTCTCACTAGCACTGCCTGATGAAGAGCTCAAATCTCTCCGAGCTAATCTTTCAACTTTTCTGGTCTCATTGCGGAAGACGGGATCTGGTCGGTATCCCGGACAAGGCCGGCCATAGACAGAACAATTCCGACATCCCGGCCGACCTTCATCACACTATTATCTGTTAGTTAGTTCAGACTGTTCCGAGTAGACAAATGGTATTAAGTATGAACCACTTCATTAAGGATTTGATGGAAGCAAATAGTGGAGAATGCAGATTGACTTGATCCATTCGAGGATTTCCTTTCTTACCTTAATCTTCCGCTTACGGCAGAGATGACATCCAGTGCTTGGCTTACCACCATACACCATCTTTCACCCTTCCCCCCGCAGAGCTCCGTCGAATCGTAGGTCCAAAGTCTGAACAATTCAAACAATTCGCGGGGTGGAATAGTGCTCCGCTCTTAACCCGGGCGACCTTGTGGGTTCCACAGACCACGGGGGAAGGGCCGCTTATCGTCCACAGTGCGCAAGTCAACTCGGCTATCTGACCCGAGCGAGGCGCATGCACATGATACGAGGCTTGCAATCGTAAGTCTTTGCTGAAAATACACCTTTAACTGGCATTCAAAGAGTAGAAAGTGTAAGACATCCGTTTGGCCTCGCGTGGAAGAGCGGATACACCAGAAATTATTAGTCAGCTCTACACTGCCCCTCCGCGGGTGGAATTGAGATCTTTTTTTACTGGAAGATCAGGGCTATCGGGGCTGAAAATTGGGAATGAAAAGATTCAGAGGTAGAGACCTGGAGACTTTGTGAATTTCATTCCATTCTTTGGTCAATTTCAATTCTTCATCATAAAGAGGCTGTATCGATCACCCTAATGCAGACCACGCGTATCATCTAGGCAGAGCGATAGTTGAGATAGTGCTATTTGTGAAGGGAAAACGCTTTTAATATAATAGCTCATAATGATATACTTCGAGCTTTTATTCAATGGTCAGATTTATCTTTTATAGAATCGATTCCGAAGGAGAGCATTATAAAAGTTGTATCGTGGCCTGTCGCAATGGCACACTGATCATTTCTCTTGGTCATCATTTATTGTCTCTTGACTTGCATCAGTGCCTAAGAGCTTGACCGCAATGGTATTATCAAGCTTGTCATCAACAGAAACCGATAGCAGTGCAGCAATGGTAGACAGACACCCAAAAGTTATGCTCACAAGGAAGACGGTTCGGAAGGACTGCGAGTATGCAGTCTTACTTGTATCAGTAGCGGCAACAATAACCCGATTCGTGACACCGGGCACTCTTTCTATGGCCGAGCTGTTGTGTACTGCGAATGCATCGAGAAAATTTGAAAGAGAAGTTTCAGGAAGCCCAGCGCTGAGTGCAGCCGCTGAGACGTCTCGAGGTAGATTTACAGCAACTCGACCATGAAGGACTGCGATATAGATAGAGGCTAAAAATAGTTAGAAAATACCACATCTAGCCAGACTAAAAGCATGATAGAACCTGTACTTACTAGCGATAGTCCCGCAAATCTGCTTAGCAGAGCCAAGAAAACCACTAGCTAGACCGATGTCCTCTGGCTTGCAGTACAGCGGACACATGATGATCGTAATCGACTCTAAGTATCCTACAGCGAATCCTCCAACTGCAGTGAACTTCACAATTACAAATAAGCTATCAGTAATTGCTCATTAATTCTTCAGAGCAGACAGAGCGAAAACTCACCGCAAGACCATATGATTGTCTGTACTGGTTTGTTGCAGCGAGGGCACCTGAAAAGGTAGTCACGAGAATTGTACTGGCCATAAGTTGGCACTTTGTATGGCCTAAGGGCTTCATTAAGATACCAGCGACAATCTCGCCCATGATTACGCCGGTACTAGTAGAAATCTAAACTGCTCAGCTTGATCGATCATCAGGAAAAGAGAGATTGTTGAGGATACCGAAAGCCAGCCAGTCGTGATGGGATCTTTGGTGAATAATGCTGCAACTAGCTGTGGCCAAAGAAGGCTAGAATAGGCAAGAGTTGAGTGAGTGTACCAGAAGCATTGATACTAGATGAATGAATAACGTACCTCATGGAGAAATATACCATGTTTCCAACAAGTGCTGCGCATACAGCTGCGTTATACCCACGATTTTTCAATAGTGAGATCGGAACCAATGGCTGAGACAGTTGCCCAAATATCTCTTCAAATCGCAAAGCAATCAGCGTCATACAAAGGGACACTTTAACTGAAAACTTACCATAAAGCACGAAAGCAGTGAGAGTAACAAAGCCTACTACAAGGGTGGTCACTGTATGCGCTGAGTTCCATGGATAACTGCCTCCACCCCACGCTGCAGAGCATATCAGTCAGTTGTGGACTCTCAAATTCGTCAGTATTAACTCACAGAGCCCGAGGAATATTAGGATAAAGCCAGCTGAGTATAGGACAAATCCAATGTAGTCAAAATCTCTTAGTTCGCAGAGTCGACTTTTCCCGCATTGTTTTTCATTCCAGCCTGGTGGAAAATAGCACAGAAAAAATAAAATTGTAGACAGCCCGCAACATATGATACTCAGATAGTAACTCCATCGCCATCCTATAGCCGTCTTTGCGATAAAGAGGTGAGCGATTAGACCCCCGAAAGCACCAAACGGAATAGTGGTAATGAAGATTCCTGAATTGACAGCAGGGCGCAATTTGTTAGGCACCAGCTCAGAAATAACGAAGGTAAAAGTCAACTGAACCGAAGCGGCCAGACCAATTAGAACACTTCCACCAACTATAGTTGGAATACTCTTTGCGGTTGCGCAGATAGAAGCTCCGACGAGACCGAGCAGCTGGCCACCGATCAAGAAGTATCGTCTTCCTAGAATATCACCTAGACGACCAACCGGGAGTATGCCCACCTGTTGTACGGGATTAGCAATCAATATGAGAAATTCAAGTTGGAGATTAGAGGAGACTCTCGTACCCCGGCAAGAAGGGTAGAAACTGTTGATATCATGTCATAATTTGGGTCGGGGCCCAGCTCGGCATTGATTGCATTCAAACTATTAACCTAAAATAAGGTCTTTAATGAAGTTCCTAAGGAATTGAAGAATGAAAATTGTCTTTTACCGGAAGCGTGTAGCCAAGATATAGACTGAGTGCCATCAAACAAACAGCCACTAGGGAGCCGAGAAAGTTTTTGCTTCGATAGTATCCATCAGGAAGATTTTCGAGATCAGCTCCGTGCTTATAAGGAGTAGCCACCGAGCTCGAATGAATAAAGTCACCCTCGGCGGAGTGTGAGTGCTTTGTATTTCGGAAAAACATCGCGATGATGCTTCAGGCCAAAGAACGTAGCGATGAGCTATGCGAAAGAAGCATTTCCAGAACAGAAATGGGAAAAAAAAAACCAAAGTCAAATAATACCGGCCTGTTCCTAAGGGCCGGTCTTAAGGAAAATCTGGACCAGACAAGATAGTGGTAAAAGTCATGTAAGGAGCTCGGAGGGCGTAAAATGTGCAAGTAGCATTGTTCTATTTAAAATCGTGTTGGGGATGAAATTAAGGGCAAGGATCATGTTATAGTCTAAATCTATTCAGAAAATAGTCTTCAGCGACACCTCTTCTAATGGATAAGTTATTGAGTGAGTTGCAAGTTTATGCATTTTCATGCTTTGAAACACATGTTGTTAACCCCCGAAATGATCGACAGCGTGGCGGCCAGGTGGAAAGTTAGCTGCATCCAGATGGATCACAATCTCAGGTTCAGAACTTGATTTCAGAAACATAAGAATGCATTACTTCCTGCCAAGAGAGGGCCGAGTCTAGTTCATTAATAATACCACAGGGCCTGTTTGTACGAGTGCATACACAAAGCTAGCCTATTGAGCGTCAGCTGAGGGGATTCAAGGGATATATGGCCAAGTCCCATACAGCAATTGAAGGTCTTTAGGATATTACAGAGGAGATTCTCGATTTTCGCAGCCATTTTCAGCCATCTAGAATAAGTTGCCCCCTCTAGTGTCTTCAGATCTATGTGTTGGCTTCATTGGATAACACCTGTTGAACTAGTATTTGAGTACTTGCTTCTAGAGCTACAATAATCACTTAAATTTAATAACTTCAACCTGTTTTCCATCCTGAAGAGTCTTTGGTAGTATCCTTTCAAATTAATAAATATCAAGGGTAAGAAAATAATGTTGAATTTTATCAGTAAGATTTTCCATGTCGTCCTTCAATCCGCTAAGTTTGTCCCGATGGAGAATGTTCAATTCGATTCACAGTCACATCTGTTGTGACTCGAATCTCATCTGAGGGCTGCGAAACATGATACTCCTTGGAATCATCTGTCGCTGCCTCTACTTCAAAATCTACCTCGGTATTGCCCCCCTCAGTTGAGACCTCTTTTCCTTGGCCTACTTCACCATGCGATCTTCTCCAAGACCGAGAACCATCTCGACGACCCGCACGTCTACCGGACAAACTGTATGTTCCACGGTAGCCACGGTTACTCCGGTCGCTTGAAAGACCCAAGAGAGACCGAACCTCAGGCAATTGGAAGGTAACGAGCGCTTTGAAAGAGGGTACGCAAGAAATGATGACTCCCACGCCCAGCTCTGCCGAAGACCAGTTAAGTGTTTGGACAAGTGACCCTACCATATGCTGTCAGTTGAAGATCTACCATCATGGCGCAGTAATATGATCTTACATGTATGGTCAGTAGAGAAATTATTCAGATACGTTGCTCGGATGATACTAGCCACCGTCACTCTTGGGTGTCGTCAGTCAATAGGATATTTCGATGTATAAGAAAAACTTACAATGCACCAAGTCCAAACATGATAATAAGTCCAACTCGCTTTCCAGAGGATATTTTCAGTCTTAGTAGCCGTGGAATTGGCAGCGTGAGAAGGGCTACGTCCGTCACTGTCCTGAGCGCAAATGAGATGTAGTAGAAATTCAACAGCTCGAGACATTGACCACCCAAGGTTCCAGAGGCATCCCAGGCCTTCGCGACGGGCCAGCATTGAAAGGTCACGACAAAAAGATCGGAAAATGTTTCACCAACAATGACAAACAATACGCAATAGCATAATATTCTGAAAGTTTTACCGGGAAATATTTTGAGGTAGAAAAGGCAGAACGATGTTTTGACTGCACCAAACGCAACCACATATGATAGCTCTGCGACAAAGTCTAGCTGGTTGTTCACAAATGTCAACGATGATAGACTTAGGTTATGAAAAGAGTCAAAGCTCACCTTCAGGAACATCGCTAGTTTCCGATCATCATGTATTGTGTAGACATGATGTCCATACCCGAATCGAGTCACTATAAATCTTTGAGTCGATGTACTAGACGTACTTTGCTTGATCGTCTTCACGTAGACTTACTGAGAACGCACATGAGACATTCTACAAATGTCCCAACCTACCATTGAGTGTCCAGTGTTAATGTTTGAAATGAGCCACAAAACCATACCGAAAGGGCGAAAAAAAATTGATCCCTACCCATCCGACGATACAAAGATAGTCGTCCCATCCAACGCTGATATATCGTATCCTGGCATATATACGGATAAACACAGCCAATGTTGATGCGACAATCAGAATGATATTGCAAATTAGGATTGAGGAGACCTGACTTTCATCTGCGTCTCCGGGTGTTGTCTCCATGATTTCTTTGAAGCATTCCAGGCATTTGCTGTAACTCCAGCAAGATCGATGACTAGAAAGTTTTCCCGTTCACGATCTAAAGGGACGGATGTGAAAAGTCTGGTATTGAAAGGCGCATGTCTGCGTGAAGCGTAAGGGGGCCTCAAATTCATCTGAATCCTGTAAGGCAATGTCGTTGTAAAGGACATACCAAGATGATACATTGGAGAATTCGGGATTAGCATAGTCAATCATTGAGCCTGAAAATCCTCTTCTCTGCTGGTGAGAACAGTTGACTCGAATATCATTGGATACAGCGTTCTGGTGAATCCTTCAGAGCTCTGCTCTCTGGAATGTTTGGGGGCTACAATATTAGGAGTGATACAAATAACATCTCCTTGCATATGAGGTACGGATGGAGAGCCTAGTTTGTCAAGGCCGAATCTTCCCCGTATCCCTTGTATGTACAGATTGCATAAATAATCAATCTAGGCATTCAACTGGGAATGATGTTTCTTTTTGCTTTTTTCTGTGTGCAGGCTTCTAAGGGTAATTGTGCCCTGCCTTTCGCCCTAGGCCTGTGCACGGCTTATAAGCTGCTTATTGCACCAAAAACCTACTTGCTTGAAATTTCGTTCTTGGATTTGAGCTCGAGGCAAATATTGATTTCGCAATAATACGGACATATTACATTCAATTGGTAAAATCTATTCGTCTAGGACCATTAGATTCACTCGTCGCAAAAATCGTTGTAGACCGTGAGCAATGAGTCAAGAAACTACCAGTCGGCCTCTGTTCAGAGGCGACGTCTATTAAGTGGGCAAACTACTGCTCCACTGCTTCGACAAACTGAAAAACAGAGCCAGGTCGAGCCACCTCAGCTCAGGTAATGTGCTTTAAAGGACTAAAAATTCCAGTACAACCTTGGGTCAGGAGATTCTAGGTTATCACTTAGTGGCATTCCCGTTCATATCTTGTACACCAACTTCTCCATGCTGATTGGTCGCAAATAAGCCTCTTCTTTGTGATCCGAGCCGGTACTGGATACCAGGGACGAATTGCGAAGCACAGAAAAGCCATCAGAAACGATCTTGTCCATACCACCAGGCATGAGGCGAATGGGGACCGATTGGAGAACGTTGGAACCTGGAGTTGGTTCTTGGCCAATAAATTCGAAGAAAGCAGCGGCGAATCTCCTAGCTTCAGGATTGGCTGGTAAGGTTACACCTGTAGATATATTAGATTAAACTGACCAAATAACTGTACTATGTAGAGGGCTGATATTACCATGGTAGCCAATCTCAACTCCAAGGCCTTCCCAGACCGGGCCGATAAAAGGCTTGATCTTCAAGGAGGCTATATCAAACCCACCAACAGCTGGGGACCGATATGCGACAAATCTACCGGATGGGCTCAAGGTGCTTTCGACCATTGCCACTGTTGACCCAATAGATACTGCGTCAACTGCATATGATACACCTCTCCCACCGGTCGCCTCGCGGACCTTCTTTGGCCAACCATCATGTCTGTAATCCACCAAGAAGTCGTACTGATATGGCGCATCCTTAAGCAAGGGGTGCTTCGAGGTGCTGGCGGCTCCAATGAGTCTAACCTTTTTCCCCGCCGTCTTCTCCGCGACACGAACCATCTGCGCCGCAAACAGACCAACGTTGGTTGTAGCGCCGTAGATAAAAACGTTCACAGGCTCTTCTTCGTCTTTAAATACGGGTGTCCCATAGAATGGACTTGGAAAGCCCATACGATAGAAAAGACCCTGAGCAGCAGTGAGACCACACATACTAATAGTAGCGGCATTTTCCAGTGGTACACTATCCGCAACTTTCCAGGTCAGGTCGTAATCAGCCACAACATACTCAGCATAAGCGCCGGGACGGTCATTGGCAGAGTTTGCTGGATATTGTCAGACATGCGTTAGGATTGAAAGAGTAATCAACACTCACCACCTTGAACTACACCAGCAACGCGAGCGCCAATCTTCACCCGTGGGTCTTCCAGGGATTCAAGATCTTCGCCAATTTTCTCCACAACTCCCGCAAAGTCAGTGCCCACGACTCGCATATCTTGGAGAGCGATAGGGTGGTCCACGTTCATGGCATCTACACTGTTGAGTGCGACTGTCTGCACCTTGACAAGGATTTGTTTGGGTCCAGGTGTTGGGACGGTGACATCTTCCACAGCTAGGGATTGACTCGAGGGCCTGAAAACCACGGCCTTCATCATATCGCTAGTGGCCATGGTGATTTTTCCGTAGTGGTTCAGTCAGGAAGAGCTACTTGTGCTCAACGGGGGCGATTAGATTGAGTAGCGCAATGTTAAGAAGCGGACTCGTATTCTGGCTTCAGGGCCTCGTGACTGAGATGTAATTCAGAATGAACGTTGAGGAATTCTGACGGGGCAATTGTGAACTGCTGTCAATGGCCCTTAGGTATATAAAAAAAACTTAGTATTGCTAATCCGGGGTTAGATGCGGATTAAACTTCGGAGTTTGACTGTTTCAGCTCCTTGGAATGTCAGCAAGATCAAAAGTGGGATTTTATATAATAGATTTTAAAGTTCGACAGAGAAAGCTGGGCAGTGGCCTGAGCATGATCTAGCTTGCTATTGTAGAAAATTCCGTCAAATAGCTCAATATGAGTTCCCCAGCCATGGTACGTTTTCCAAGTCATCCCCGCGTTGGAGAAGTCCAGTAGTTGGGAAAATCCGTTCAGCCAACCATTTAACGAGAGCCAAACCTCTGTATGGATTAGTTTCGGCGATGATGTCGGTGATGGTCAACTGTAAATCAGAAGGTACGAAGTTAACATTGAGCGTGGCGAAGCTTGTGTTGAGATTAATGCAGGAGTAATCATTCCTAACTTTATTTTTATATCTAGATGCTTATTGGTTCAAGATCTCCATGAGTCCCACTTACCCACGATTAACTCCGATATGCCGAGTTTTTAGTGGATAAAGTCAATATGCTTGGATTGAACTACAAATCAACCTGGATGCGCGGTTTTCCCTTCAAGGCATTATAAGACCACATGGGGATCCGTCACCATGAAGATTTGCTCAACAAACTAACTACTCGTTCTGTTGTCACATCTTCACTCATCTGTCGATTACTATGGCGCCACAGTACGCGAAGAACCAATCTGAAGGCTTCATCAATGCTATTCAAAATGTAGCAATTGTTGGTGTACGTGTCCTGAGTTTGCAATTAATGTACCTTTTCTACCCCTATAAATACTGATCGCCCTATAGGCAACTGGACAAATCGGCAAAGTCTTCACCGAGCATCTTCTCAAGTCCGGAAAGCAGACCGTGACTGCTCTCACTCGCTCCGGGAGTGAGACCACCTTACCGCACGGTGTAAACAATGCGCCAATCGATTACAATGACGAGGCAACTTTAATTGCAGCTCTTAAGGGTCAAGACTTTTTGGTCATTACTCTGTCCTTGTCTGCTCCTCCAGACACCCATAGCAAGTTGGTCAGGGCCGCAGCCAAGGCGGGTGTTTCTTACATCATGCCCAATGCTTATGGCACTGATATTTACGGCAATCCGAAGCTGCTGGGCGATATTCCAGCCCTAAAATTCATTCTTGCCAACGTGAAAGAGATCGAAGAAGTTGGCGCCAGCTGGATAGGCCTAACACCCAACTTTTGGTATGAATATAGTTTAGGCGTCGGACCTTTCACATACGGGTTTGATTTTCCGAACAGTACGGTAACTTTCTATGATGAAGGGACCGCGAAGATCAACACTACAACTTGGCCTCAGTGTGGGCGTGCGTTGGCCGCGCTGGTCAACCTCAAAAGTCTACCGGAGGACGAGAACGATCATTCCACTACTTTGGCTCAGTTCTGCAACCAGCCTGTGTATATCTCTAGCTTCACGTTGAGTCAGCGAGAGATGTTTGATAGCATTAATAAGCTACTGAACCGAACCGAAAATGACTGGAAAATTTCCTATCAGCAAACTGCTGAGCGTTACAAGGAAGGACTCAAGGAATTGGATAATGGCGATGGGACAGGGTTCTTGAAGGCCCTGTATGCTCGCGTGTTTGACCCAGTGAGCGGAGGCATCTTTGAGACGCACAATGACGTGCTTGGACTACCCAAGGAGGATCTGGATGAAGCTACACTAGCCGCACACTCCTGGGGTATGTCGCTGTCAAAAAGGTGATCAATGCTGGATGTGGCCGGGTCGAGGTGAATCATGTTACCTTTTGGAGGAGATACTGTTTATTCAATGTCTGCATAGTTGAATAGTTGATCAGGATTAGCACCCGTGTGCACAAGTTTATAGGTCCATGGATTCTATGCTCAGATGAGCTCAAGCTCAAGCTCTAACTGTTATACAAGCTTTCTTGGTGCTTAGACCCCTAAACCCAAATTTTATTTTCTCTCGGTCTAGAGCTATATACATACTATGAATAATAGAGGCAAAACATTCGGGTTCAGGATGTTCTGAAAAAGCAAACATGCGCTAGCTCCTTTTGGGCAGATTGGTAATTCACGAAACAAGGGCGTCTTTGTGTATATGATGCATGAGTATTTATTTGCTCCCTGCTGATACTGAACACTCCCAATAATGCAAAACTCGAGTGCATTATTAACTACTAGTTAGTACCACGTAGTAGACGATCGCACTAGGTAATCACCACTTGATCTTAGACCAGTCAGATTAATAGTTCGGATCCATGTAGCCTTATATATATGCGCGCACTAGTCAACAGATGTATCACATAGTTTGTACCCAGTTGCCAATCAGCCTAGCTGAGACAGCGAGATTCAGCCAAGAATGGTTCGCGCGGATAGTCCGCATAGACAACACTTCCTTCATTCCTCAAGCACTAAATGCCGGGACATGTGTCATGTACCAGCAAAACACCGTTCAAAGAGCTCTCCAGATGACAGTATTGGTTTTAAACTTGCATTGGATTGTTCATTGGAACATATCTTTTGCCCTTGGCTTCACCCCCGCGCAGGCGAACTGGTAATTTATTTTACTTTCCCACCTCCCAAGAGTGTCTATATCTGAAAACTGGTCTCTCACTATGACAATAATTCAGAAACGTCACGCAATTGTCTTTGGCTGTTCGGGAATAAACGGCTGGGCATTGGTAAACCAATTGCTTTCCGATTATCCATCAAATGGCGCATTTGAGAAAGTGACAGCTGTCGCCAATCGCAAATTCATCTTGAAGGATGCGCAATGGCCTCATGATTATGGGAATCGACTACAATTGATGTCAGGCGTTGACCTTCTAGTCGAGGATGATGATTCTTTGAAAAAAGTTCTCTCCGAAAAGCTCTCTTCCATAGAGACGGTCAGTCATGTCTACTACGCTGGTAAAGTAGCTTCTACAGCTTATGTTGACTTCGATAACCAGGACTAACATATGTCATAGCTTACCGTGAAAGTCAGAATGGCCCTGAAGAATGCCACATGAACAGAGAAATGCTCCGGGCTGCGGTACAAACAATTGAGAAACTTTCTTCAAATCTACAATTTGTTACTTTGATCACAGGCACCAAGGTAGAAGACTTTCCCAGTCCTAAATAACTCGATGTATTTGTTTCAAGATTATTGACGCTGTGGATAGGCCTATGGTGTGCTGCTGGGGCAGGATTTTCCTTTCCGTGGACAAGCCCCCCTTAGGGAATCCCTGCCACGCATTCCTGATAAATTCGCAAAAGACCTCTTCTATTACCATCAGATAGACTTGCTGAAAGAGATTTCTACCGGGAAATCATGGTCTTGGTGTGAAGTGAGACCTGATACCATTGTACGGAGTACCTATTCCCAACTGATCTATCATTTGAACTAACTTCCAAACAGATTGGCGTCGCCCCATTTGGGAATACTAATTGTATTGCTCGAAACACTGGGGCATTCCTTTCATTCTACCGAGAAATAGAAGGCCCTGGAGCCCAGGTCTCCTTCACCGGAACCGAAGCTGGATGGAATCTCCTATCAACCGATAGCAACCAAGATTTAATCGCCCAATTCTGCATCTTCGCGTCATTCCAGCCACGAGGAAAGGTGCATGGCCAAACATTCAATATTGGAGATAATACAATTCCGATGTCCTGGTCGAAGCGTTGGCCAATACTTGCGGCTTATTTTGGTCTTAAAGGAACGGGTCCGAGCAAAGAATCCGCGATCCCACGTCAGTATATTGATAGTCATTGGGCGGAGTTTCAAAAGTTCTGTCGAGAGCGTGGCCTTCGAGGGGACATCATATACAAAAGCATTTGCGATTCTGAATTGAGGGGTAGGGTCATGTGTATCATGGATTTTGATCGCCATCTAGACTTGGGAAAAGCGAAGGCTCTCGGATTCGATAGGGAGCTTACCACCAAGGATTCTTGGTATACGGCATTCGATAGGCTGCGAGATGCCAAATTGCTGTGATTTACCCATGAGTAAATGGTATCACTCTTGGTTTGAATTTATTGCTCTTTTTCTGAATTGGTTATGAATGCCGTCTACAGCTACGATCTGTATACTCTTTATGACATCATCAGGGCGCAATTCTAAATTAACCGCTCGACTGGATTGGTCAGCAATGCTCTACAATCTACTTTTATATCGTACTTCAATCCTTCAACCCTCACCTTCGTCCCACTCAAGATCGTCTCAGCTGCTACTTTTCTTTCCCCCTGCAATAAAAAATCCGTACCCTAAGTCTAAGTCAAAATGTCACTTCAAGGGAAAGTTACGCTTTTGGTATGTCAAAACAGCGCCCATCCGCAATAATACCCACATTAATTCCATTGATAGACAGGTGCTTCCATGGGCATTGGAGAAGCAATTGCTTCCTCTTTAGTTGGAGCCGGCGCCAACGTCATTCTCTTTTCGAGATCAGAGGTAATTACACGCCAGACATGTTCAAGCTATCAATCACGGACTTTCTGACATCCAAGAATAGGATAAACTCCGTCAATTAAAGGAAAAATTAGCAGTCAAGGGCGATGTAAAGATCACCTACCGTGCCGTCGATGTCGGTAATTACGAAGAAGTCGACGCGGCAGTTACATCTTCAATCAAAGAGGTCGGACATATCGACATTCTCATCAACAACGTAAGTACTTCAGAGTCCCGTAACAAACTCATCCCCACACAGGATTCGAACTAAACAGTTTGATTCAGGCGGGTCTAGCTATCGGTGCACCTAAGATATTCTCCGACCTAAATCCATCCGACATCATGACAATGAACAACACCAATATCAACGGCTACATGTTCACGACACACTCCGTCTTAAACCACTCAATGATGAACCGTAAAGCGGGTACAATCCTAAACATAACATCCATAACAGGCCTCGAAGTCCCTCCTTTCCCAGGAGAAGCAGTCTACCACGCCAACAAAGCATGTCAAGAGGCATTTACGAATGCCCTTCGAAACGAGCTGAGTGGTACTGATATTCGAGTCCTTGCCCTTCGCCCTGGTGTCGTTGCGACGAATTTCCACTCGCTTCGTGTGGGTCATGACAAGAAGATGTATGATGAGTTTATTGAGGGTTATGAGTATGTTGAAATTTTCTGTTTGGTCTTTCCTTAAAAGGAATTACTTGGAATTTCTCTCTAATCGGTGATATAGACCTCTCATTGCTGGCGATATTGCACAAGGTGCCATTTACATGCTTCAACAGCCATTGAATATCTCAGTCAAGGCACTAGATATTGTTCCATCTGGTATGTACAGTGTATCTATTTCGTCGAGGGTCTTGACTTATAACTTTCTCACTGTACTCTAGCTCAACGATCCATCAACGTTTTTGACCGGACGTGGAATGAACGAAGAGAGTGATCATCATGCATCAGTTCCTCGGCCCCCAGACACAAACGAATTTGAGTCAACAGATAACGGACAACGGATATGAGGGTACTCACTGAAGCAGGCGATATAACGCAGCAGTCTAGTCATTGAGGTAATTTGACTCTGAGCATAGAATGACATAGAAGTTCTCATCCCTATGAAATCGATATTATCAACCGTGACCTCGCTTTATTCTACGCCACTAATTCAAGTACCACAATCCCGGCTTAGTAGATTTCATGTTATAAATCAAATTCTTCAGGTATCATCTGGAAACTGGTATCACCCCGAAATGATCCAGCCGAATGCTCATAGAAAACAACCGCTTGAGCCAACCTCCCTAACAAACTCCAGAAACTTCAATAAGTCTCTCGACACAACTCGAACCAATAGAATTGAGTTAAAAGATTATGATCAAAAAAAGAGAATCAAGGGACAAGAAAGGATAGAAATGGATGTGGATGTGTAACACCAGATATGCAACTGCTTGGGCCACTTAGAAGGGCACTTGCCGTACATTCAAAGAACATGCTTCAAAGATATAAAGGATTGAATGAGTTTGGAAAAACCCTCGGCGCTGAATATAAAGGAAAATGGATATCCGTGGTCGTTAAGATGGCACGCTATATATATGAAAGATTTGATGGGTAGTATGAAGTTAAGAGGGTGCGTCGGTCATCGGTTGATCGGCGTCACTGCTCGAGATAGTTGGTGGAGGGTCTGAAAAGAGTGTTCGATGACGTGAATGGATATCTAGGTCAGTGTCATCGGTGGAGCCAATACCCGGTGTGCTGGATGCACTTTCGATGGCCACGGAATCATCACATTCATCGGGTGGAGGGGCGAAGGACCAAACCTGAGGGATGGTTAACAACATGCACAAAAAAAACACCCCCCGACATATTGCGGGCTGCTTACCTCCATTACAGTGCGCCCCGACCGACTTGCCATAATCACAGCCTTTTCCTCTTCAAAAGCAACCCTCCAAACGGCTTCTGCCGGAGACGAGAGTTCACGCAGTAGTTGGCCAGATTGTAAATTCCAAACCTTGACCCGGCCATCGCTACCACCACTGACGATTCGAGTATTATCATATTGAAGACTGGTGACACTATTGTCATGAGCAGCCAGTCGATGAATAGGTGCCATCTTCGTCAGGGACCACACGCGAACCGAGCCGTCCGAACCGCCTGTAACCAATGTATCTCCACGCATCTGCAGTTGTCCTACCAGAGATGTATGACCTTGAAGTATAGCCTGACATTGGCCAGAATTCGGATCCCAGATCCGAACACTAGTATCTAAACTTCCGGTTGCGATACGTCGGCCATCAAAAGCAATGGCGTAGATTTGGCTAAAATGACCCGATAGAGTTCGAAGGCATCGACCTTGGGAAATATTCCAAATTCGGGCGGTTGTATCATAGCTACCCGAGACGACGAGATCGCCGTGGATTGCGAGACATCGTACACTGGCCTGGTGCCCAAGAAGGATATTGCGACAGGTGCCCGTGGCCAGATCCCAAATACGCAGGGTCGTGTCTCGGGACCCTGAAATGGCGGTATTGCGATCAGACATTTTTAAGCATCTGACCGTCGATGTGTGACCTCGAAGCAAATGAATTCCCGCCCTGAATAGTAAATGTTAGTTGTCTGCTTATTTTATTTATTTTCTTTTTCTTGTTTTTTTTTTCTCTCTTTAGTCAGGGTCGGTGAGACCCGATCGATGACTTACCCAGTTGCCATGTTCCATACGCGAACTTCTCGATCGCATCCACCGCTAACCAGGATGTCGTCCCAAGGAACCATGGCCCAGACTCCCATCACGTGGCCTTGGAGGGTTTTTTGGTTATCACCATTAGTATCGTAGACATGGATTTTGGCGTTGTCAAGAGCCACGACAATATACTTGGGGGTGAGATGGAGACTAGTCACCACACCCTGGTCGGGAGTGATATGCCGCTGAGTGCAGCGACCACCCTTGTTCCAAGCAGATTCAACCATGTATTTTTGTTTAAACTGAGATCTGTAGGAGATGGGACGAGTTCTCCGTCGTCGTGCCGAGAAAGTCGTCGGTGGTGGGAGCCACTCGCCGGACAAAGTGCGGGGAAGTCCGGGGGCGTCTTCGACGAGAGGCTCATTGGAGGCGGTCAGACGACGATTCAAAGCATGCGACTGAGAAAGAGAATGGGAAAGAGAATGGGAATGGGAGTGATCGTTGGTGTGGTTGTTGGTGTCGATGTTTGCGTGTGTGTCAGAATCGGACTGCAACTCGACAGAACGAGGAGTGGTTGGTTCCATCATCTCGTCCTCGTCGGAGATCCGTCGGACTGAATAGGCATGCTTTTCGCATAGATTCTTCCAAGTAATATCGTCATTTAGTAATTCTCGCCAGCGTCTTGACACTTGTGATGATCGGGCTAATGTTTTGGGGTCATCGATAAAGGAGAGAACCTATTGATGAGTCTGTTAGCATGGCTTCAAAAGTCCCTACTTCTCCCCTTCTCTTTACTCTCTCTCTCTCTCTCTTTCTGCTTTCAGACAATCAAGATATATAGGGCCACCTGTGCATGTCTTACCCTTAAACATAACTCATTTGGAAAGACAAGAAATGGATCCTTTCTTAGTCGCGGGCCAACATAACTGGAAACGAAACTGAGTTGTTGGCTGTCGCATACGTCCAATATCCCCTCTAGGAGTTTCTGTTTGCGAGCATTTGATAGTGTACTAAAGTGAATTCGCAAGTTGAGTAAGAAAGTATTCTCTTCTTCATCCGATGAAAGCCAGTTCGGGGGACGCTGATGAGGTGTCGGACTTGGTGCGGGCGTCGGAGGTGAAGCGGGAGCCGAGGGGAGCAGATTAGAAGGGAGGGAGGTGACATTCTTTTTGGTCGTACTGAGGGATCGAGTAGGTGTACTGGTAAAACTAGACATGGAATCGCGAGTCGAAGGTTGAGGATGAGGATGCGATTCTAGTTGATCGGACAAAGTTGAGGACATCGGGGAGTCGTCCATGCCATCCAGGCCTAGTCCTGTATCTGAGTCCATGGCCTGCTTTTCAGATGAATATATTGAGAGAAAAACAACCCAAAGACTCTATAGTATATATATATCAACCCAAAAGATATTTCACAGAGGGAGCGAGAGCGAAAGAGAGCCCGTCGCAAAGGTGAGCATCGAGCTGAAGGCCGAAAAAGGTTGGTAGGCGGTAGGAGGGGAGAACGAAAGACGAGAGAGAGAGGAGGCTGGCAAAAGGGAGTCGATAAAATAAACCGGTAGACTCGGACCTTTTTTATTCTCTTTTCTTTCTTTTTCTCTCCTCTTGTATAACCCTTGTTGGTTTGAGTAAAAATGGGGAGTTCACGAAAGAGTCCCTTTTCCTTTTTCCTTTTTTCGAACAGAAAAGAGAAGAAGAAGAGGAAGTTGAATTGTTCGTGACTGACAAAGCCGCCAAGCTCCCCCCCGTTTTCTCCACTTTGAAACACTTCGATCTTCCCTCCTTCGGTTCATTCTTCTCCACAAGGTGGGGGCTCAGGCTGGCTTCGAAAAAGAGGCAAACGAAGATGGCCACCACCTGAGATTGCTCTAATCTTCTTCAATGAGAAAAGAAGAGATCGAGGCAAACCATCCCTGGCTTAGGCATCAGGGAGGCACCCGAATCTGCGGACTACCGCCGGACGTCGCAAGTTGTACTGGATGTACTCCGTATACAGAGGAGTACCCAACTGCAAGCGCCCTTCCACGGCCCCACGGTACCCTTCCAATCTCTCACGTCTCAGAACTCCGGATCTATGTATATTGTATGAACGGCTCCGAGTCCGTGGATGGCCGGTCGGCACGTTGCCGCCGACCATGGATCGAACCTATCAGGCGAGGATGATTCAGACTGACGAGACTGACGACATCTTTCATCACCCAGATGAATGATCATGATATAAAGGTGAGCAAGGAATCACCTCGCGCCGAATCCTGGAGGAAGAGGGGGGTCTGTTCCGGCCTTTATACCTAAGAACGGGAGGGGAAGGGAGAAGAATGAAGGCATGAAGACAACGTCACGCTACGTCGATGTGATCGTGGAAGTTACAATGCAATGACCAACATGCTCCAATTATACAAGTCTAGTGATAGTGACACATCTCGAGTCCCCCGTAGTCTGGTTGAGCAGCTATGCTCTCCATCAGGGTCAATAATAAAAGAAAAGAAACAGAAAAAGTCAATGTCTTCCAGAGGTATATCTTGCAACAGATGTCAAACAAAGGGTATATGCTCTCCCGACATCCATCCAGCTGCATAAAGTTTAAGAGAGAAAAAAAAGGAGTATGACAAAACGTAACAAAAAAGAAAGATGAAAAGACGAGGAATTGTAAGATTAGAGGGGAAATGAAAACATCAGTGTTCCGCGGTGATGAGCTGGGCGCTCTCACGGCGCTGATGAAATAGCGATCATGATCCAAATCAAACGGTAGTATAAGAAGCGATGGGCCTAATGGGCATGTCCAATCTGCAAGAAGAGTGGCAGAATCATACCAAGTACAGAAGCAATCAAGTCTCGCATCGACTTGTCTTCTCCGCTCTGTTCTCTAGCATCGCCGTAGCCATTCAGAGGAAGAGTTCGCGAAGATGATCCAGGACCATTCTCTTGCATTGTGTGCATCGCAACATACCTAGACTTTTGTGTTAGTATAGATCATACTGCCAGTTGACAAAAGCAACTTCACTCACAAAAAAGTACCGCCCGAGAAAAGCAGAAGCATTCCCGTCCGCCACTGAGCAGCTGCCTCGTCACTGCTGGAGGATCCCATCATTTGCGCAAAAAGGAAAGTCGCCAGGGCACCAACGGGTGCAGCCAAACTGAAGACGAGTAGATGCGCCCTCGCAGTCCGGCTAGACAATCCCTGCCTTAGCAGAATCGACGTCAGGCCAAAGGAGGCCGGGGCTTTGTGCACCATGATAGCCAAGAAAATGATGAAGCTTAGCCCACTATCCGAGCTCGAAGCGCCCAATGCGATACCATCAGCCGCGGCGTGAATCACCAGGCCTGTTGTGGTTGCAAAGCTGTGGCTACGCCGAGAACTTTGTCCGGCGTCTAAGAGACCCCCATCACGGATAGGCGAAGAATTGCGCCGCAGACCAGAGCCCAGATTATCAAGAGAGATATGGTACGGTTGTCGCTCGGGTTTGGTTGGGGATGCGAATTCCGGCAGTTTATCGATCAGATACATCAAAATAAATCCGCTAACGAGCGCGATGCCAATCCAAGCATGCGGTGAGCTTTCATGCTCTTCTTCCTCTTCTTTTTCTTCCGTGCTTGATTTGTCACTAGATGAGTCCTCCTTGCGAGTTCGGAGGTCTTCCGATTCGATTGAAGCCTGGGCTCGATCAACCAGGGGTGCCGCATGGTCCGCATTTTCGAGAGACAGAAATGAAACGGGGGTCATAGAATGTGAAGTTTGAGACTCGCTATCGTGGTTGAGCGCCGGGTTTCCCGCGATGGGGAGGTTTTGTGGCTGCCATTCCACGGCAGTCGTGCGGGCATTGAGGCTTTTCTTAGCCACGGTATTTGCGCTATAAAGGGTTTCGATGCCCTCTGGAATAATAACAATCAAGGATGTCCCGACCAATACACCCATACCAATCGAGGAAATCAATCGTAGTTGGGAGGGGGACAATGTAAAAGCGAGAGGGAATGAACCGACGACAAATGATCTAGTAGGATATCAATTGTTAGCAAATTTGAATTCGATTCTTGACTCTTCCCTTCTTCTCTATATCCAAGCGACAGGCAGATCTCACGTAATTGCCATCACAATGCTCAGAACGAGCAAAGTGAAGAGTCCTTCCATGTTGGCCTTTTCCGAAGAGCTTCGCACGTGTGCTGGCTCTACAGGTAATCAATCATCGTGCCAACCCGGCCAAACTATTGAATCCAAGTCTAGCCCACAAAGAGCCTCTATTATTGGTCACAGAAAGGTGTGAAGAAGAGTAATAATCGAGGTTGACAGTTCAATGTTGGCAGGTTTGAAGATTGGAAGGGAGACGACTTTCCCAGGACCCACGCGGGCCAGGCACCGCCCGCTCCTTTCGGACCAAAACATGCACAATTTCCAAGTATACAAGTGTTCATGATGTGATACTCTTCTGTGCCTGATAAAAACCCGATTTACATTGGAATATACTTTAAGGTTTGTCTTTTTGCATGCATTGAATGCGCTGGTCGTTTATAGAACTCCCTTGTCCAACAATCTCAATGCGCTATACTCTATGGGATACCCGAAGTTGTATTGGATGATCTGGCCTCCACCCGGGCACTGGCAACATTTGGCAATTGACATGGTATAATCTCCCTCATAGAGGGCGTATTAATCACAGCACATTCACCTTTGGAAACCATTGATTCCTGCAATTGCTTGAAGGGATATGCTTCGATCGACCAAGCAGTTTTCTTTTGTGCTACTAGTGTGTCTATTTTTAGTAATAGCCGTTTGAGATCGCCAGATCTATTAGACTCCGTACCTATCTCATGAAGCATACCACTGGCATGCATGAGACCTGTCAAAATTTCCTAGTTTGATGGCTACGCCCGATTTGATTGAGCTACAATGAATCAATGTCTCTTGGCTAAATTTGTTCATGCTCTATTCTCGATTAATAAGCTGTTTATATTAAAGTTAGCAAATGATCTCATAGCAGAGGTCTGCTAGCATAGATTGGAAGCGTTACCAAAACCTTGAAGCAGTAGACACTAGACGAGAAAAGCCAATTTATAGATGTAAGCCAGTCCTTTCTATTTGAGAAATAAGGCCCTAGGCCTAGCCAGCATGCTTGGAAGACGGAATCCCAGATATGGCAAGTATTTCCCAGGGTGCCAATAGATGTACAGAGCAACACATGGGAAGATCACCAAAGCATCGAAAACGTACATGACCAACTCATGAGTATTCGTGTAGCCAGAGTTCCCTTCAGTGAATTCAACCAGACGGTAAATTGTTCGAATCTGTCAACAGACAACATAGTTTCTCTCTAAGAAATACTCAAAGGTTTCTCTTTTCTTACCAGAATCATCAGTGTAGAGAAGTCGGTCACTCTCAATAAGGCTGGCCAATGCTTTTTCTTTACAACGCCATCAACAATATACATTTTCTTCCCAGAAGTCTCAAATCGATCATCGATCGAACTTGAAAACCTCTTGGAAGTAAAATTGAAGCGAACAGCAGCCACGGAGAAAATGCCGAATGCGATGAGCTGAATGATAACACCAGCCATGGCGATGTACTTTCCCTCTATCCATCTTTTCAGACGCATTGGGGTCATCCGAATCAATGGACGAGAGCATCACTGCGCCTACCAGCTGAAGAAGAAGCGCAACGACGTCGAAACCGACAAAGATCTGAGTGATGAATCGAGGGGGAGCCCAGCACAGTTTCAGGGTTCGAAACTCCCGAGGAACAGCCAATAAAATAAAAGGATCCGACTAAACAAGATATAGCATCAGGCTGCTATGAGGACTGGGGCAAGAATAATAAGCGAGAATTGAAGAACGTAGATTTGCCGCTCGGAAACATCCTGGGATGAGACGCATCGGGCGATATACCCAACAGCTTTCACTGATCATTTTGTTAGCATCCATGCTAAGTTGATAATATAGAGAGGCTCGGATGAGCTTCCCATATCTTGAACAGATCTTATCACCAGTGCCATAATTCAATCGTGACTGGATGAAATGGAACAAGGGAATTGCCTGACGGAGATATTGAACTCTTGAGAGCATTCTAAGTCTCTGTCTTTATAACAAGCATCCAGCCCATTATTAGAGAATTCTGCTGATCAGCCTTTCTCTGTTCAATCTCAACGTCCATAAACATCGCAGCCGTGGAACGGCCAAGTCTTAGGGCATCATCGCGGGCATCGGTTCACGGCGTGCCGACATCCCGATTCCCGGCGCAATTACGTACTCAGGCGTCTTTCTGGAACGACGACAAGGTTATAAGCCACAATCATATCAAGATGTTCCATTTCCAATCTCCACACAGAGTAAAAGTTGCTACATTGCTGACAGCCATGGACCGACCCACAGACGAAACAGATACTCTATTAGGTATGTGGAGTTGGTCGATCTATGGGCGACCCGCCAGCCACTAGGCTATGCTCCAACGACGCAGTTTACAAAATCGAGCAATATCACGATTCTTTTACCCTTTTTGACCCTGAAGAAATCCATGTGTAACGACCCTTACCCTATTTCCATTCAAAAAGCCATGCCTTTCTATGGTCGTCCGAGCAAAAATTGCGAGAGTTGTCGAATTAGAAGAATCAAGGTATGCGAAGCGTTAAATTCATCTTCATAGTCTTCTGCAGACTTTTCTTCTCGCGCTGCCGCTGCAGTTGACCAGCTCTTAAATTTACTTCTTATAATAGTGTGATCGAATTGAACCGGTCTGTTCGCAATGCAGAAGAGCGGGGAAGACTTGTGGTGGCTATCGTGATATCCCGGCTCTTCTATTCCGTGACGAGAACGACAGAACGGTTCAACGAACTACTGCTGCCCGGTCTAAAGCGGAAGCTCGCCGTAGACTGCTAGATGAGTCCTCATCGGCGAAACAGGAGAGGTCTCGATCTAAGTCGAAGGCATCCTGGTCCGGTCTTGTAGTTCAGACAAAGCCAGAAGTGTTCTTTATTCCTGTGATGCCCTCCGCGATGCCTTACAGTCTGGATGATCAAGGACTGAGATTTTTCTTTAATCGCTTTGGCAATTCAATACAGAAGGTGGCAGATAGTCCGACTGTTCTCCAAATGTCTGATTTAGACAAATCCCCGTTGATGGCATCTGTCACAAACGAGTTGCCTCTTCGAGACGCCATCATGGCAGTGGGACTGGCCGCTATGTCTAACGTGACCAGTGACCAATCGCTTTTACTAGTTGCAAGAGAAAAGTATTTGGCAGCCATTAATATCGTGCGATCTGCTGTGGGGAGCACAGATCTTTCCAATCCTGTCTTAATATTCAAGATAATTACGATCCTTAGCTTGTTCGAGGTATGCATGGCCCGTCCTGATCTTTCACTGGTATTACCATTAACAAGCATCCCTTCAGATGGTGTGCTGCCCATCAAGTCAACTCGATTCTTGGGTCGTACATTTGGATGGCATGGCGGCTCTACTCAAGCAAGATAGTTTTAGCGAGGTTCTAAACATCGAGAGCCGCCCACGGTTACAATATCTGTTTCTTTGCGTGATTAGACAGTCCTTGGACCCAGGAACACTTCCCCTAGATCTTCTGAACTGGACTCCAGAGAACATGTCTTCGGTCGATCCCGACGAACGGCCTGCAGTTGATCTGGTGGACATTCTCATTCGTTTCACAAGACTACACCATACTATTCGCTGTGATCCCAATCAGGATACCGAGACCTCGACCCGGTTAATATCAGAATTTGACATGGAATTAGATGAATGGGAGAAGAATCTCCCTAGCAAATGGGCCTTCACTATTGACGAGTCCCAAGATATCCAACACGGATTTGATGGCAAATACATCATCTACGAAGAGGTGTGGCCTTCGAGAATTCTCAACCACTACTTCTGGGGACGAGTACTAGTAAACGAGATAATAATGGGTTATCTAGCGACGAATCCTACTCCAACATTGAGGACTGTGCAACAGCGACAGCGAGCACTGGATACGATTTCACGCATGTCAGTCAATATATGCGCCGGCGCCGCCAGCCAAATGGGTGTTGTTCTCGGAAATGGATACCCATGTTCTGGATGCCTGAAATTACCACCGCTAAACGGGGTTTTCATGCTACTATTTCCTTTGACCATAGCTGGCAGCGCGGCTGGTGCCCCGGACGACGTCCACGAGTGGGTGGTTGAGACGCTTTCGAAAATAGGAGGGACTATGGGAATTCGGCGAGCCATGGAGTTGATTCCAAAGATCAAAGAGTCTAGGGAAAATAAGAGGCGTCTATACTCGCAAGCAAATCAATTGGAACTTGTATAGAAACATAGACTATGAATTTAGCTTGGGGATGAGATTTCATCATTGACGGCGTTAATAGCATATAGAATTTCCAATGCAAACGAGCAAGTTCGAGTTTTCCTGTTCATTACTAGTACTTTCTTTTACGAAGAAGGATAGATGAAAGAAATGAAGAAAAGAATGATTTTTATACTTCTACCGCTAGACCCGATTAGGTAATACGAGATTCGGACGCGTCGCGCGGCTCAGTTGGATCTTGTCATCCCCAGCTCCTCTCTGCATCATTTCCTCACTCATATCCAACATGGCAAATGGCGAAGACTGTAAGCGCATTGAGAAAGCTCTACTTTCTATATCACTCCCTTGATGCGATAGCTAATTGATCCAGGGTCATGCGACGCCAATGATGCGCTCCATATTACGGTCGTGCAGCCAGGCGACACCAAGCCTAAGACTCTTTCCACCTTCCATCCTCAATTCACCTATCCGATCTTTGGCGACGAAGAGCAAATCTTCGGTTATAAAGGCTTGGTAATCCGCTTGCGATTTGCTGCTCACGACCTCCGCCCTCATGTCCACATATCCTACGATGAACGGTTCAAGGCAGTCGATGATACAACCGCGACAGATCTCCTCGGAGCTCTCAAGCCATTCGTTCCCGAGGGTCAGTTAAATCGAAGGTACCTCGCTATGTCTAACGCGACTATAGAACTAACAAATTCGCTGCTACAGAGTCCTTGATCAATCTCCCGGAGTACGAGAAGAATATCCAAGAAGACCCGAGCGCGAAGGACTTCACCCCGCCTGGGAAACTGGTCTATAGCTATAATGTCGACGAAAGGAACTACGAGATCTGGGCAGGATCTCTTGCAGATCCAGCGGTACAAAAAATTCTAGACCGTGCGCAGGTTCTAGTCTCACTTTTCATCGAAGCTGGCACGCCCTTGGATACAGATGATCCCGAATGGAGCCTGGAGCGGTGGACAGTGTTCTTTGTGTAAGATTGAGCTATGTTCTGAAATATTAGTCCTGAAACTGACTGTTGCAGTTATGAAAAAGTGGTGCCGCCAACACCAACGGCATCTTCCTACTCAATCGTTGGATACGCTACAACCTACCGATACTGGCTTTACCAGCGAGACCGATCACAAAGTCCAACCGTCAAGGATGGCGCATTCCCCTTGCCCGAGATCAAGATCTCGGAGCTTCCAGCCCGACTTCGTATCGCGCAATTCCTCGTCCTTCCCTCGCATCACCGCTCCGGCCACGGTACCCATCTTTACACAACTATCCATGCGTTCTGTCTGGCCGATCCTACAATTGTGGAATTGACGGTGGAAGATCCGAATGAGGCATTTGATGCTCTCCGAGACTCTGCTGACTTCTGCCTGCTGCGACCGGAATTCCTTAAGCATAACGTGAATCTGAACCCTGACCCGAACGAGATTTACTCTGGCAAGAAACGACCGACAGTGGTTCCCACTGCTGCGCTGATTCCCTCCGATACCCTTCGCGACATCCGCACGGCCTTCAAGATCGAAGCAACCCAGTTTGCGCACATCCTAGAGATGTACCTACTAAGCCAAATCCCCAAGAGTCATCGACTGGCCGGGGGTACCAACCTCGCGCGATTATTGATAAAGAAGTCCAAGGCTGATAACCCCGATGACCGCCGATACTACTGGTGGCGTATGCTCACCAAGCAGCGTCTTTACAAAAAGCACAAGGAATTGCTCGATGAGCTAGATCTGACCGACCGGGTGGAAAAATTGGATGACACGGTGCGAAATGTCGAGGAAGGCTATGAGATTACACTTTCTGCCCTCGAGGGACGCTTACCAGATGCCGAAGAGGAGACAACAGAAGCTTCCAGCAGTGGACGAGGAAAGCGTAAGCTCGCTGTCTCCGATGACGAAGATGAGGAAGAAGACAACGGAGCAGAGGCAGCAAAACGTCCAAAGATCTAAACTTGCCTGATAGGCGCTTTATTTAGTCCCTGGTCTTTCGTACCAAGTATGTAATTTATAACAATGGGAGTCCTGGAATCTGATGAAATAGCTTTCTTTCTTTTTGAATGAGACTTGGGATCAAAATCAATTAATCGTGACAAACCTTCATTCATATCTGGTAACCTTGAAGACAATATTGCTGTTCTCGGGATAAGGTGCAGATTACCTTTAGTACTAACACTCGGTACTGAAGGTGCAAGAAAACCATCATTATTACCCCGATTGATTCTAAATAAAACATGAATGGCGAAATTTTAATTAACAATGAGGGTACTATCAATTCCATTACGCAAATTGGACCGATATACGTAGTACTATGTATATATACAAATTGTAGTCAGTTGTAAGTAGATCTCGTGTCTCCGTCTGAAGTTGGCAGATCTCGGCAGATCCTTTTTTCCGGATTCAGGCCTTCGTCACAGCTGCTGCGGAGCTCAATCGCACCCATTGAATCCCGCCAACGACTCTCAAGCATTGACAGAGACCTTCTATCGGTCTTCTTCGACTCTATCCTTTCTCGAGTCGGGTCGAAAATAGGTGCATTACCACCTACCCACTCAGAATATCGGCTGCGCACCACTCCGCCCCTCCCCTCTTTGCGACATCCGCTTCTTATCTATCGCATTTCACCATGGTATGCCCCGTATCATTCATCTTATTACCATTAGAGACTACAGGCTGACCCTTCTTCCTCACAGCTTCCTCTCGGCCTTTTGACGGCTGCACAGGGCCACCCTATGCTGGTGGAGCTCAAGAACGGCGAGACTTTGAACGGTCACCTAGTGACCTGTGATAATTGGATGAACTTGATTCTGCGAGAAGTGGTCCAGACCAGTCCTGAGGGTGACAAGTTCTTCCGTCTACCTGAAGTTTACATTCGTGGTAACAACGTATGTTCACCGCTACCCCAACCCCATCGCACACAACCCATGTCCATATAACTCACCAATCCCCTTCTCGCTAGATCAAATACCTCCGCGTCCCTGAAGAAATCATCGAGCTCGTCAAGGAGCAGCAACAGAATCAACCACAGAACCGAGGCCACCGTGGCCGAGACGGCGAACGTGGTCGCGGCCGTGGTGGTGGTCGTGGCGGGCGCGGTCGAGGTCGGGGACGTGGTAGCCACAACGTATGAAGCACTCTACACATGACCTTGCATGGCTAGGATGAACTTGACACACGAGATACCCTGGAGGAGGCGGAGTGGGTAAGGTCGCTCGGGGACAGAGAGGTCCGGTTGGACAGTTTTGGTCGAGCATGGCCGCGGCGTATATCTGGCTCTGTATTTTACCGTGGGATCTGGGTTATTGCGGTTGAATTTATGACCTCCAAATAAAACGAATTAGAAATCCCCGAACTTCAGTATATTTGTTTTCCTCTTTTTTTTTCCTATTTAATCTTGGTCGTAAATAATTAAATACTGTACATGCATACATACCATTGGGAACTCCCCATTGGCACTGTTATCAGTCACGTGTTATCGCAATATTTCCCGCCGCGGCGAATTGACGACAATTTGTTGTCAGCGCAAACAAGTGGATGTAGACATGTCTCGGCGTACTCTGGTCCTTGATGGGCTGTGGTACTCTTTATGTCCTTCATTTACCGCTCGGTCTCTCAATGGTCCCTCATTATTCCTACGAACGAAGCAGCAGAGCTCGGGGGTATTTACGTCAGCCGTCACCGAACCAGCACAGAGCTCGTCGCGAAGATGCTATACAAGCGATCACTCTGGCGGCCATAAGATAGCCAATTCCTACCCTTCATCCTCGTCAAACGTTACCACCTCCTCCCCCACCAGCAATGAAACAGTCACCAATCCCGAAACACTGTCGAAAGAGGACTTCGAACAATATCCCTCAACGACCGATATGCTCGACGATAGAAGAGAAAAGGAATTACAACGTCTTTACAAGGAGGCCATGCAGAACTCTGCGACACCGGGGGTGTACGAGAGCCTGCCAACCTCATTCTTGGAAAGAAAGCTGCAGGAGGATATGGCCAGAAATCCTAGAATCGGTGACGCGGAGCGTTTCTTCCGGGTCTTGATACGAGATCGTAAGATTAAACCAACCGCTCGGCACTACAAGGCGTTGATATTGGCAAACTGTGATTATACGTTTGGGTCATCAGTAGCTGTGCAAAGGCTGTTGAATGAAATGGATTCAAATAATATTGCGATGGATTCGGGTACACTTCATGCTGCTCTCCAGGTAAGCGCACGAATTGTTTATTGTCCAGTCTAGTATGGCTTGCTGATACTATCTGATACAAATACAGGCTCTTGCTGTGCATCCCGATTATTTCCTTCGCCAGAAAGTCCTCGATCAACTCCGAGATCGGTGGCTACCTCTCAGCCCAGCAGGTTGGCACTTTGTGGTAGCTGGTTTCATGCGAGAGAACCAGTTTGAGAAAGCCCTGGAACAACTTGAAGCGATGGAGCGCAAGAATATTCAGGTCGAGAGATGGTTACACAGTCTGATCGTTTACATCCTGTGTGATCACAACGAATTTGAACAAGTATACCGCCTCGTGCGAAGACGTGTTGAGCAAGGCCATGAACTTACGCATCAAGTCTGGTCTCATGTCCTTTGCAAGGCGAGTGAAGGTCGACACCACGAATTAACACGCTACATTTGGGAGCGAAGAGTGAATTTAGGTTACCTTCACCCGTCGGAAGATACCTGCTCGAAGACAATGTATGTGGCAGCGAAATTTGGCGATCCCGAATTGGGCCGGGCCGCGTTTCATTATCTCCGCAAAGCCGGTTACCAGCCAAGGTCTGAGGATCACGACCGTCTCATCCTAGCTCATCTAATCAGTGGGACAGAGGGTGATCTTCCTGCCGCATTGGAGGAGCTTTGTACGATGCATGAAGCTGGACTGGAGCCTCGGAGCAGCACTATGGGGCTGCTGTATAATTATATTATCAAAGGGCAAATTGATCCATGGGAAGTATGGGAAAAGCTCAAAAAATTGAGTAACGACCGGCGATCTGTTCCCATCGGTGCTGTCGAAGTCATTGTCAAGGCTTGGAAAAATGAGTCCAGACACCATCCGGCTAGTGCCAATGAAGCGCTGCAGCTCTACCGTGAATTATACACAGTCTGTCCAGGGGGTGCAACACTTGCTCTCTACAATACATTGATCAACATTTGCCGACGAGCCCGAAAAATCAATGAAGGCATGTATCTGCTTAAGGAAATGACATCTCTCGGTGTTCTTCCGAGCAGCGAGACTTTCGAATTTGCGATCCGGATGTGTCTCGACGCGGGTAGTTTCAAATCGGCATGGATGTATCTTCAAGACATGGAACAGCGCGATCTCACTCTAAGCCACAAGACACAGTCGTACATTCAAGAGATTTGCCTAAAGTCTGTTGATCCGGATGCTATACGGTTGCGATATCACCCCAGCGCCCAATTACCACCCGAGCCCGAACCGGTCGAGCCGGCCAGGCCAGTGTGGACTAGGGAACCAAAGCCTTCCCAGGCCACACGCAGAAGACGGCGGAGACAACGCGAACGACTCGAAGCCCTTGAGGCACAGAAAGCGGGATGAACTGGAGGTATCTGCGTATCGGAGAAATACGCAAGATAGACCGATTAGATGGATCTCAATGGAAGACGTAAGGAAAAGCTCCGCCTCCGTGTACGATCGGATCCACAGCCCAATCTATCGGGTCTCAAGCGGGATGCGGCACCATATGCACGAGGTTGGAGTCTGCGGGTTACGGGCTGCAGGTTGCAGACTGCAGGCTCGCACAGTATGTATCTCCCATCAAGTTCTGGCCGGGGTGAAGGCAGGGTGGCGGTGGAAATGTGCATGATAGATCAGGCACCGATGATCCACCCGTCGTACTCTGCCAAGGAAGGAATCTAGTACGACGCCCATCACTCGATCAAATATGTATACTAGTGTAAGCAGTTTGTAGCATGTATATTATCATCTCAAAACTTGGCTCTCGGCCCATTGAAACACCAACACTTCCGTAGTTCGCAGTTTGAAAGAACCATGGCCTTTTAGCCGGTCTATGGATGTTTTATCCACGGCCAGTTCTTTCGTACTCCCCACCCTCGAACCAACGGTTCCTTGTAAGGGTCCACCCATTATTCCAACTAAAAATACTCGGAAGTGACATGAAACTTGCCTAGATGACGATCTTTGGCTTGGACTTGTCAGACAGTGAGACCCAAGACCGGATATCAGACAACGAATGCATTCAGGTAGAGTGTGCGTGTAAGTGGGAATTGTGAATACTGGAGAAGGATTGGCGTGCGTTGCCGATCGATATCCCCTGAAAGGATCGGCAGGTTTTAGTGGAGCCAAGAAAGAAGAGAAAAAAGAGGAGAGGCTGTTAGAGAGGTTGAAGAAAGAAAAAAAAAAACGGGGGAGGTCGGTGGATTTTGCCAAGGACGCCCCCCCCCCCCCCCCCCCCCCGCCTGCGTTTCATTCTTTTTTTTTTTCTTCTTTTCCTTTTTTTTTTTTTTTTCCACTTTTTCTTTCTTTTTTTTTT